>Ga0209408_1000392_pt1 | contig 34592 bp, 28 predicted proteins | sample AD_UKC107_MetaG_FD_184422 | JGI IMG/M metagenome (GOLD analysis project Ga0209408, IMG submission 184422) | Active sludge microbial communities of municipal wastewater-treating anaerobic digesters from Hong Kong - AD_UKC107_MetaG (SPAdes)... | ecosystem: Engineered > Bioreactor > Anaerobic >... | reverse complement strand
TTGCTGGCGCACCAATATGCTGAGAGATAGGAATTACAACCTGCTTCGGCAACGACAAAACTTCAATTGCCATGCCGGCAGACATTTTATTTTCCGGAGGATGAACCCCGCCTTTAGAGAAAGTTTTAAGCATACTCTAATATTTTTGGATATTGAATTCGAATGTTGATTTGTGAATCATAATTCGAAGTTCATATTTTATTACTCTGTTTTTTCTACCTGTGGTTCTGCCTCAACCTTAGGTTTACGAGGCGGGAAGTTTAACTCAAGAATTGCTCCCGTTGGGCATTCCTCAACGCACTTCCGGCAAAGTTTACACTTACTATAGTCGATGTAAGCCAAGAAGTTTTCAATCACAATTGCATCGTGAGGGCAAACCTTAACGCACTTGTTACAACCAATGCAAGCAACCTCACAGCTCTTCTTGGCAATACCACCTTTGTCCTTGTTGATACATGAAACAAAGATGCGCTTGCTCTTAGGTCCTTTCTTGCGCAGCTCAATAATAAGTTTCGGGCAAGCCTTTACGCAGGCACCGCAAGCGGTACATTTCTCCTCGTCTACTACTGGAAGAAGAGTTACAGGATCGATGTAGATTGCATCGAACTTACAAACATCAACGCAATCGCCCAAACCGAGGCAACCAAACTGGCAGCCCGTATCGCCGCTGTAAAGGGTAGATGCAATTTTGCACGATTGTGCTCCGTTGTAGGTGCTGGTTCGGGCTCTGTGATCGGGGGAACCCGAGCAGCGAACCACGGCAATCATCGGATCCTGCGCCACGGCATCCTTCCCAAGAATTGCTGCTGCTGCAGCGAAGGTATCGTTTCCACCAACCGGACAGAACAGCGACGAAATATCATCGGATTTCACAAACGCTTCCGCAAATCCACGGCATCCGGGGTATCCGCAACCTCCACAGTTTGCTCCAGGAAGTACAGCCTCAACCTGATCGATTCGGGGATCCTCGTACACCTTAAATTTTTGGGCAACGAAGTATAGAACTACCGCCAGCACAACGCCGAGTGCGCTAAGCATTAAAACAGTATAAAGAATAATTGAATAACTCATGCTATTCGAGATTTATAAAATTGGTTCAATATCGAAATTAAAACTACGTGAAATTTTATCTCTAAGTAGGTAAAGTACAAAATAGTAGGGAACAAGAGCCGAGATTGAGAAAAGACCAGATTTCAACTCCGAGAATCCCATTGAATTAAAGGCAATAAGCAGGGTAACAACCAGCATGAATGGGATTAGGTAACCGAGGAATAACGCTTTAAAACCCATCGATTGCTTTAAGATTACTTTAACATCCTGTCCGAGAATAAAACCATGATTAGGTTTTGTTACAGCAACAGTTTTTTCAGCAGTATCGGCCATACCACACACTCCACTCGCATGACACGATGCACAGGCTGAGTGACTTATAATGCTAACCTTAACATCGTTGCGTGTAATTTCAACAACTTTCCCTAGATGATCAACCGTTTTTTGCTTATGCGACATGTACAGCAACCGTTTGAAAATTGACTACAAAAATAATTTTCTTTGGCTACCGATGTAATAATAGTTGAATGGTTGTTGTAATTTAAAATGGTTCTAAACTATATTGCCCCGAATTATTTTACACTTGGTGTTTTGCTAATTTTCAAGTAGCTTTGCAGGCAAACTATAATGAATGGAAGGAAATACTAAAGATTTGGTTTACAGTCGGAACGTACTTGAATTTGCAACAGTAGCCAAGGAATTCTGTGCGTTTATTGAAAATATTCAGAATTTAAAGAGGAAGGCTTTTATAAACGCCTCTGCAAAGTTATTACCATTACTTTACTATAAAACTTCGCTCCTTCCACAAACCGAACCCCTTTACGAAGAGGGAAACCAGAAACATGTAACCGAAGAGCATTACGAAAACATTAGACTTGGGTTAAAATCATTCCTAGGCGAGCATGATGAATTCCCCGAAATTTTTGATGAAAGAATATCAGAAACCGACGAGCAATTTAATGCGACCTTATCGGAATACTTGGCTGATATTTACCAAGATTTGAAGGATTTTACCTTGCTGTACCAGAATGGTCAACCCGAAGAAATGAACGATGCCCTGTGGGAATGCCGTTTGAATTTTGAGGAGTACTGGGGAATCAGGCTAGCTAACTGCATTAGAGCAATGCATATACTTAACTATACCAACATCGATTTAGAAACCGAAAACGAGGAAGAAACAAAAACCTCTGAACACGATACCAGCAGCTGGTTTATTACCCAGCGGCAGAAGGATATGGAAAACGATTTATAAAATGTACGCCGATAGTATTGACAACGAAAGTGTAGCGCAACTTCCCCGCATATTTTACGAAGGTCAAATTGTGGTGATAAACTCAGAGGATGAGATTAGACGTTGGCTACCCGAACTACTGAAGGAAAAAATTATTGGTTTTGATACCGAAACCAAACCATCTTTTAAAAAGGGTGAATCAAACAGCATTGCGCTACTTCAACTAGCAACAGAAAAACTTGCACTTCTTATACGTGTAAAACACACTGGTTTCCCAAAGGAACTAATCAAGCTAGTTGAAAACCCACAAATTTTAAAAATTGGGGCAGCAATTCACGATGATTTAAAGTCGATGAGCAAAATCGCAAAATTTAAACACGAAGGGTTTATCGATCTGCAGCAGGTTGTTCCAAACTATGGGATTGAAAACCTAAGCGTACGTAAAATGGCTGCCATTGTACTTGGGAAGAAAGTGTCAAAATCGCAGCAGCTCTCGAACTGGGATGCTCCCTCGCTCAGCGAAGCGCAGCAGCAGTACGCTGCCATTGATGCCTGGGTTTGCCGCGAAATATACCTTAAACTTATCACCAGCAAAATTTAAAATGCAATACCCACAAATAAACCTAAAACCAGGCAAGGAGCAATCGCTCCAGCGGTTTCACCCCTGGATTTTTTCCGGTGCAATTAAAAGGCTTCCTGAGAATTTGAACGATGGTGATATTGTTGAAGTAAATGATTCTTTTGGAAACTACATAGCAACTGGCCACTACCAAACCGGATCGATTGCAGTGCGAATCTTCAGCTTTGAAAAGGCTGACATTGATGAGAACTTTTGGCTGAATAAACTGGCAATGGCGCTGGAAGTAAGAAAGAAGTTGGGACTATACCAGAATCAGGAAACCAATATTTTCAGGCTGGTTCATGGCGAAGGCGACAGCCTACCCGGGTTAATTGTTGACATTTACGGCTCAACGGCCGTAATTCAGGCTCACAGCGCAGGAATGTTCCGAATCAGGAAAACAGTTGCTCAGCAAATCATCAAACTCCTAAACGGGACAGTTCTTTCTGTTTACGATAAGAGCAGCGGAACCGTATCGGGAAAGATAAATGAAGAAATTAAGGATGAGTATATTGCCGGCCCACCAATTAACGAAGTTGTGGTTGAGCACGGCAATAAGTTTACGGTATCGTGGGAGGAAGGACAAAAAACTGGTTTCTTTGTTGACCAGCGAGAGAATAGACTCCTGCTTGAGAAATTCAGCAAGGGGGCATCGGTATTAAACACATTTGGTTATACCGGCGGATTCTCTGTTTACGCCCTCCGAGGAGGAGCAGCAAAAGTTGTAACCGTTGACAGCTCACAAAAAGCCATCGACCTCACCAACAGGAACGTCGAGCTAAACTTTGGCAAAACCGACAAACACGAATCGGTTTGCACCGATGTTTTCACCTTCCTGAAAGTTAATCAAGAAAAATTTGATGTAATTATTCTTGACCCTCCTGCCTTTGCAAAGAATACCCATGCGCTACGAAATGCGCTTCAAGCGTACAAAAGGTTGAACGCTGCTGCGTTCAGGTTGCTAAATCCCGGAGGAATCCTTTTCACTTTCTCGTGCTCGCAGGTTGTAAGCCGCGAAAACTTTCGCAACGCAGTTTTTTCAGGTTCAATTATAGCAAACCGTCAGGTTCGAATCCTACACCAACTAACCCAACCAGCCGATCACCCAATAAACATCTACCATCCTGAAGGCGAATATCTTAAGGGGCTAGTACTTGAAATCAATTAAGTATTATACCTAAGTTTAGTATTTACCTCTGAGAGTTTCATGCGGTTTTTCCTTAAGTTTTTAAAGAGAATCGAAAAAACAGAGAGAAATTCATTTACAAACCACAAATAAAATTACTATTTTGGTAATTAAACGACTAATCATACACATTCAACCAAAATAAGTTTACCTAGTTACTTTTTTTAGAAGAAGCAAAAGGTCCATCCTCCAGCTAAAACAAATCTTTATTCTAAATATTTAAAAAAATTAAAAAGCCTAAGACTAAGCCTTACAAATCATGGAATACAATTCACGAAGGCTATTCGAACGGAAGGGTTACACTAAAAATTGTGGTTACTTGCACTCCCAATAACCAGGTTCGACCTTTTGGCATGCCAGAAAAAAATGAACGGAAAGTTTGTTGTTCCACTTCGTGTTTTGGCTGAGGTTAAGGCTTTTACCACAAAAAAATAGTAAATAAGTTACTATGACTTTGGAATTATTTCTGGAACAGGAGTACGCAGTAAATGACCTGTGGCTATAACTTCTCCTGCTGGTGCAACACCTAAAGTGGAGATAACCTAAGGAGATGTGTAGTATCCTTATAAAACTTTATCTCTGGATGTGGCAATATTAATAACGCAATGAAGGAAGTATATGGAATATTTGGCATCAAAACCAAAACAATGAATCATTAGGTTTGGAGTTTATACCATAAAAGAAATTGATGATTCATTTGTTTACCCTAATGTTTACCCCGCCCCAAAAACACCAAAGGCCTGCATTTCTGCAAGCCTTTGATTTTTAGTTAGTCGGGGTGAGATGACTCGAACATCCGACCCCTTGCACCCCATGCAAGTGCGCTAGCCAACTGCGCCACACCCCGAACTATATTTATTTAAAGAACTTTTTTACTCATTGTAACCCATGCAAGTGTCCCGCCAAAGGCGGAACCACACCCCGAACTATATTTATTTAAAGAACTTTTTTACTCATTGTAACCCATGCAAGTGTCCCGCCAAAGGCGGAACCACACCCCGAACTTTTTTGCGGATGCAAATATAACCTCTTTTTTTCATTCTTAAAACACAATCATACTTTTTGTTCCAAAAAAATGAGCTAATTTTATGCTCCCTTTTCCGATGAACCATTTTACATTCGTTTTGTTTTATCAAATTGTATAATCATAAATTGAATTCATATGTCATTTTTCAAACCCATGGAAACAAAAGACAACGAGAAGGATTCTGCTAAAGCTCCTTCGTTGAAAGAGCACGTAAAGGTGCTAATTATTGGTTCAGGACCTGCTGGTTACACTGCTGCCATTTACGCTGCGCGTGCAAATCTTAGTCCGATTATGTACGAAGGAATCCAACCTGGCGGACAGCTTACCACAACCACCGAGGTTGATAACTTCCCTGGGTACCCTAACGGCATCACTGGCCCCGAAATGATGGAGGATTTGAAAAAGCAAGCCCAAAGATTCGGTACCGATATTCGTTTCGGAATTGCAACCACCGCCGATCTCTCCCAGCAACCCTACTCAGTTACTATCGACGGTGACAAGGTAATCACTGCAGATGCTCTAATAATTGCCACAGGAGCAACCGCTAAATACCTAGGACTGGAGTCGGAAGAAAAGTTCAAGGGACAAGGCGTTTCAGCATGTGCAACATGCGATGGTTTCTTTTACAAAGGGCAAGATGTTGCCGTTGTTGGAGGTGGCGACACTGCCACTGAGGAAGCTACTTACCTAGCCGGAATTTGTCGTAAAGTTTATCTAATTGTCCGTAAACCATACCTTCGTGCATCAAAAGCAATGCAGGATAGGGTTAATGCAACCCCAAACATTGAAGTTCTTTACGAACATGTCACTAAAGAAATAGTTGGTGACGACAGCGGTGTAACCGGTGTTCTGCTAGAAAACAGTAAAGGTGAAACCGTAAAAAAGGACATTACAGGTTTTTTCGTTGCTATCGGGCACCAACCCAACTCCGATATTTTTAAGGGTTTTATTGAAACCGATGATGTTGGCTACATCAAAACCATCCCCGGAACAGCTAAAACAAATTTACCCGGAGTTTTCGCCTGTGGCGATGTGCAGGACAAACATTACCGTCAAGCAATTACTGCTGCCGGCTCGGGATGTATGGCTGCCCTAGATGCAGAAAGATACTTGGGAACACGGGTTTTTTAAAAAGGAAAGGGGCTTTCGCCCCCTTTTTTTTTATGCCTGAACAACTTCCTCGCCGTAGTACTCACCTTTTTTCAATTTCTCGGCACATTCGGCAAAAGCTTTAATGGTTATTTCAACATCCTTCAGGGTGTGAACTGCTGTTGGAATCAATCTTAGCAGAATTTGCCCTTTGGGAATAACAGGATAAACTACTATGGAACAGAATATTCCGTAATTCTCACGTAAATCCAAAACCATATTGGTAGCCTCAGGAACGCTTCCTTTCATGTAAACTGGGGTTACTGGCGATTGAGTTTTCCCAATGTCAAGTCCAACTTTCGTTAATCCATCCTGCAGTGCTTTCGAAACCCTTCTAAGGTTTTCTAAAAAATCTGGATGAGTCTGAATCAACTCTAAACGCTTTAGGGCACCAATAACCATTGGCATTGGTAACGATTTAGCAAAAATCTGCGAGCGTAGATTATAAGTCAAGTACATAACAATATCCTCATCAGCTGCAACAAAACCGCCAATTCCTGCCATACTTTTTGCAAAAGTAGCAAAGTAAACGTCAACCTTATCCTGAACTCCAAAGTGTTCACCAGTACCCGCTCCATTTTTACCCATGGTACCAAACCCATGAGCATCATCAACAAGCAGCCTGAAGTTAAATTCAGATTTTAAATCGGTAATCGCTTTCAGGTTACCTAAATCTCCGGCCATTCCAAAAACTCCTTCTGTGATAACTAAGATTCCTCCTCCGGTTTTCTCTGCTAATTTGGTAGCATGTCCCAGCTGCTTTCGTAGAGAGTCCATATCATTATGTGAGTAAACAAAACGTTTCCCAGGGAAAAGACGCAGTCCATCAATTATACATGCATGCGATTCAGAATCGTAAACAACCACATCGTTTCTAGAAAGCAACGAATCGATTATCGACACCATCCCCTGATACCCGTAGTTTAAAAGATATGCAGCAGGTTTCCCAACAAATGCTGCAAGCTTCTGCTCGAGCTCTTCGTGGAGCGAAGTATGTCCGCTCATCATCCTTGCTCCCATTGGATAAGCCATCCCGTACTTGGCAGCTCCCTCAGCGTCGGCTTTACGAACTTCTGGATGATTTGCTAAACCTAAATAATTATTCAAACTCCATGTTAAAACCTCTTTGCCACGAAACATCATTCGGGGATTAATTTCGCCCTCAAGTTTTGGAAATGCAAAGTAACCATGTCCCTGTTTTTGGTACTGACCAATGGGACCCATGTTTTTTCTCAACTTTTCAAAAATATCCACGGCTATTATTTTTATATGATTATATGTGTTTTATTGAAAATAATGGTGCAAAAGTAAAAATATTTTAGCGTTAGTCATATTGATGTAGCAATTAATAGAAAAAATTGAATTTTTAGAGTATCCTCCTAATACTGAACAAATACTTCATTAAACTTTTTTAACATGTTTTTAACGTTTTATAGTTTAAATATCGTGCATTTCAAAAGAATCTTACTAACTTTGCTCGCTTAAAAAATGCGATACAATAATCGCAGGTTTTTTTGGTTTTTTTAGTAAAACAAAAGCATTTAATCCTTTATGAATCGTAATATAGCATACTTTTTTTTAGCAATCATAATTCTTCTGACTTCATGTAGCGGTTACGATAAACTTCTTAAAAGCCATGATTACCCATATAAATACAAGATGGCTATGGAGTACTACGAGAAGCAGGATCATTATCGTTACACAGGCCTCCTCGAACAACTTGCGCCCATTTACAAGGGTACGCAAAAGGCTGATACCATTGAATTCTATATAGCTGAAGGGTACTACTACCAAGGTGACTACTTGCTAGCCGCCCACTACTTCGATAGGTATAGAAGAGACTACCCCCGCAGCGTTTTCACAGAGGAAGCTGAATTTATGTACGCCTACTGCTACTATAAGTCATCGCCTCGTCCCCTGCTCGACCAGGAAACAACCAATGCAGCAATTTCTGCTTTCGGTGAATTCTTAGCGAAACACCCTAGAAGTGAACGAATTATCGAGGTAAATCAAATTCTGAATGAACTTCGAAACAAGCTAATTGAAAAATCGTACCTTAGCTCTAAGCTATATTTTGATACCAAGGATTACAAAGCCGCTATTGTTGCGCTAAAGAACAGCGTTCAACAGTACCCAAATTCGCCACATCGTGAGGAACAGTTATACCTTGTCTTACAAGCATCGTACTTATATGCCGATAACAGTATTCCTGAAAAACAGAGGGAACGTTTTCAAAATACAGTTGATGAGTACTACTCTCTGGTAGGAGAATTTCCAGAAACCCAGTACTTTAAGGAAGCTGAAAGAATCTATAACTCCTCATTGAAAGCATTAGGAAACCAAATAAATCAAGAATAAACTATGGATTTTAAAAAAGTAGTCGCACCAACCAGCACCACTACCATCGATTTAAAGCAAATCGACAAAGAAACTGAAAACATTTACGAGAGCGTTGTTATTATTGGTAAACGTGCCAATAAAATTGCTGTTGAAATGAAGCAGGAATTAAACCGAAAACTCGAGGAGTTTGCATACTACACCGATAATCTTGAGGAAGTTTTCGAGAACAGGGAGCAAATTGAAATCAGCAAATTCTACGAAAGACTTCCTAAGCCTGTGCTCATTTCAACTCAAGAATTTCGTGACGATAAGCTCTACTTTCGCAAAAATATTTCCGACAATATAACTGAGCTGTAGTTGATACTTAAGGGAAAAAATATAGTTCTTGGCATTACAGGCAGCATCGCTGCCTACAAAGCAGCCAGTCTTACCCGTTTACTTGTAAAAAACGGTGCCCGGGTAAAGGTTATTATGACACCCCTTGCCAAGGAGTTTATTACGCCCCTCACTCTCGCAACCCTATCGAAGAATCCTATTCTGGTTGACTTCTTTAACCCCGAGAATGGTGACTGGAATAGCCATGTTGACTTGGGACTTTGGGCCGACCTCTACATTATTGCTCCTGCATCAGCAAATACTATAGGTAAAATGGCGAATGGTGTTGCCGATAATTTGCTGCTGACAACCTACCTGTCGGCAAAATGTCCCGTAATGGTTGCCCCAGCAATGGATTTGGACATGTACCAGCACCCAGCCACCCAACGAAATATTAAAACCCTCAAAGGTTTTGGAAACATAATTATTGAAGCGGCAACTGGGGAACTGGCAAGTGGTCTTAGCGGTAAAGGCAGGATGGAGGAACCCGAAAATATTTACCAGTTTATTGTCAATTTCTTTCAAAGGCAGCAAACACTCAGTAAAAAAATTGTACTGGTAACTTCAGGGCCAACCTACGAACCCATCGATCCAGTTCGATTCATTGGAAACCATTCATCGGGAAAGATGGGCAATGCAATTGCCCTTGAACTGGCAAAACGGGGCGCAACAGTCATTCTAATTTCTGGTCCAGTAAATCAGTTACCAACACACCCGAACATAAAGGTAATCAAAGTTACAACTGCCGAACAAATGTTCGAAGCTGCCACTAATGAATTCACGCATTGTAATGCAGCCATTCTGGCTGCCGCAGTGGCCGATTTTAAACCAGCCATCCAAAACGACCAAAAAATTAAACGAGGCAACCACAACCTTTCAATTGAGCTGATCCCAACTCTAGATATTGCCCAAACCTTAGGAGAAAGAAAAAAAGGAAACCAACTTTTGGTTGGCTTCGCGCTCGAAACTCAGAACGAAACAGAAAATGCTCAAAGAAAAATCGAAAAAAAGAATCTTGATTTTATTATTCTGAATTCATTGAACGAAACGGGTGCTGGTTTTGGTGTAGATACTAACAAAATTACCATAATCCGAAAGGATGGCTCGCATATCCCCTACCCACTAAAATCGAAAGATGAGGTGGCGAATGATATTGTTGACGAGCTTTCAAACCATATTAACAAACAATAGTTTTAACGCATTCACGTTAAAAGTAGCAAACGAAAGATGATGAACAAAGTAAAATATTTGATTCTATTCCTGCTACTTGCATCAACACAACTTTTTTCTCAGGAGTTAAGGTGTAACATACAAATAAACTCGCAAAAAATTCAAGGTACAAACCGCCAAATTTTTCAAACTTTGCAAACTGCAATATACGAGTTTATGAACAACACCAACTGGACCAACCATGTTTTTGGCCAGGACGAACGTATTGAATGTACAATAATGATTAACCTGAACGAACAGATTGGTTCCGATGAGTACAAGGGAACCCTTCAGGTTCAATCGCGCCGCCCAATTTTCAATGCTTCCTACAACTCTCCCATGCTCAATTTCATGGATAATAACCTGCATTTTCGATACCTAGAGTTCGATAAGCTGGAATTTTCCGAAACTTCTCACCTAAATAACCTAACCTCAACCCTGGCATTCTACGCATACATAATCATTGGGTTCGACTACGATTCGTTCTCTTACCTTGGCGGAACAGAATACTTTCAGAAAGCTGAAAAAATTGTGACAAATGCACAGAATGCTCAGGAACGTGGCTGGAAAGCATACGAAGGAAACCGAAAAAACAGGTATTGGATGGCCGAAAATCTTTTAAATGACAAGTACCGGCCGCTTCGTGAAGTTTACTATCGCTACCACAGGTTGGGGCTCGACAGAATGAGCGACAAACTCATGGAGGGGCGTGCTGAAATTGCAGAAACTCTCACAAACATCCAAAAAATTTATCGCGAGAAACCTGACCCTTACATGTTCTTCCTTCAAATCTTTTTCGATGCAAAAAGCGACGAGTTAGTTAATATTTTCTCCGAATCGTTCCCTACCGAACAAACCCGTGTAAGCAATATACTTATTGAGGTAGATAACGCTAACGCCAGCAAGTATAAGAAAATATCATCGGGTGGTGGATCCGAAAGGTAAACTTTTCAATACCATACATGCTTAAGCACCTTCACATACAGAATTATGCGCTAATTAACCACCTTGATATTGAGTTTAATAAAGGTTTAAACATAATAACAGGAGAAACTGGTGCAGGGAAATCAATCCTAATAGGTGCTTTAGGACTTATACTCGGGCAACGTACCGATACTTCCGTTCTGAAGGACAAGCACAAAAGCTGCATTGTTGAAGCATTGTTTGAAGTTGGCGGATACAACCTTCAACCATTCTTCGAAGAGAACGATTTAGATTACTACGATAGCACCATTATTCGCCGACAAATAAATGAGGCCGGAAAATCTAGAGCCTTCATCAATGAGATTCCTGTAAATCTTTCTGTAATTAAGGATTTAGTAGGACGAATTATCGACATCCATTCGCAGCACGAAAGTTTACTCCTGGCCGACAGCTCATTTCAGCTTACCGTTCTCGATTCGTTTGCCGGAACTACCAGCATGGTTAACAGCTACAGCCAAAACTACAACATATACAAATCTCTGAAGGTTGAACTCGAAAACCTCAAGCAAAAAGAGCAGCAGGCAAAAGCCGACTTCGATTATCTTCAGTTTCAGCTGAACCAACTAATTGAAGCCAAACTCACCGAAGGTGAACAGGAGGAGCTGGAAGAGGAGCAGCAGAAGCTATCGCATGCCGAAGAGATTAAGTTTGCGCTGCAAATGGCTGCAAATCTCCTCAATAGCGAAGAAGCATCAATACTTGGTATGCTCAAGGAAAGCATATCATCCTTATCCAAAATTTCGGAGTTTTTTCAGCCTGCGGCTGAACTGGTTAGCAGGCTAGAAAGTTGTAGGCTTGAACTAAAGGATATTTCTCAGGAAACCGATAGCCATTTCGAAAAAATTGCCATTGATCCGGAGCGTTTACAATGGGTAAACAGCAGGATCGATACACTTTTTTCCTTGCAGCAGAAGCATCGTGTTTCATCGGTAAATGAACTCATTTCTCTTCGAGAAAAGCTGCAGGAGGATGTTGACAAGATAGCGAACTTCGACACATTGATTGCCAAAAAAAGCGAGCAGCTGAACACTATGGAAGCTGAACTTTTAAAGAAAGCCAAGGCAATTGGTGAGGAGCGTATAAAAAAGAGTCCAGATTTGGAAGTTGAAATCCAAAAAATGCTGAAGGAACTTGGTATGCCTTTCGCATCGTTTAAGGTTAGTATTATTGAAACAGGCAACCTCCTTCCCACTGGAACCGATAGGGTTTCATTCCTATTCTCCGCAAACAAGCAAATTTCAATGCAGGAAATATCAAAGGTTGCTTCAGGGGGTGAACTTTCAAGATTAATGCTCAGCCTCAAATCGTTAATGGTAAGAACAAGGGAGCTTCCCACCATAATTTTTGATGAAATTGACACCGGCGTGTCGGGCGAAGTAGCCGATAAAATGGGAAATATTATCAACCGTATTGCCACAAAAATGCAGGTTATTAATATTACGCACCTACCACAAATTGCGTGCAAAGGGCAAAATCATTACCTTGTTTACAAGGATAACGAAACCGAAACATCAATAACGCGGATCAAAAAGTTAAGCAGCGAGGAGCGATTGGTTGAAATTGCTAAAATGCTTAGCGGAGAAAAAATTACCGATGCTGCCATTGAGAACGCCAAGCACCTGCTCACAAGTAGATAACTTACGTTACATTTTACTCTTTATCGAACAAAACAAGTTTAAATTTTGTTTTTATTAGTTGTATTTTCACAAATCAAACTTTGCAAAACCAAACACACTATGACATTCAATTTACTAAAAGGGAAGAAAGGAATTATTTTCGGGGCACTAAACGAGAGTTCCATTGCATGGCAGGTTGCAAAGCGTGCCTACGAAGAGGGAGCCGAATTGGTGCTAACCAACACTCCTGTTGCCCTTCGGATGGGAAACCTAAAAGATTTTGCCGAGCAAACTGGTTCCCTCCTAATTCCTGCCGATGCCACCAACATATCCGATTTGGAAAGCCTTCTAAAGCAATCGATGGAGCATTTTGGGGGAAAAGTTGACTTTATTCTCCACTCAATAGGTATGTCGCCCAACGTTCGCAAGGGACGAACCTACGATGATTTAGACTATGAATACCTTCATAAAACTCTTGACATATCAGCAATATCTTTCCACAAGTTGCTACAAACAGCTTGGAAACTTGATGCAGTAAACCCATGGGGATCAATCGTAGCTCTTTCCTATATTGCCGCTCAACGCACTCTATACGGTTACAACGATATGGCCGATGCTAAAGCCCTTCTTGAGTCAATTGCTCGAAGCTTCGGTTACATCTACGGGCGCGAGCGTAGGGTTAGAATTAACACCATTTCACAATCGCCAACGCTAACTACCGCCGGAAGCGGCGTAATGGGATTTGAGGGACTACTAGATTTTTCCGACAGAATGTCGCCATTAGGTAATGCCGATGCGGAGGAATGCGCAAACTACTGCATAACCCTTTTCAGCGACTTAACCCGAAAAGTTACCATGCAGAACCTCTACCACGATGGAGGATTCTCAAATATGGGTATGAGCCATAGAGCAATGGCCGTTTACAATAAAAATTTGGAAGAATGTAGTGACTGCCACTAGTCCCATGTAAGATGTATGATGTCAAAAGGATGATGTCAAAAGTCAAATGTATGTTGTCAAAAATTTTACATACAAACATGTAGGTTCTATCATTCGGATGCGAGTCAGATTCCCTCTAAAAAACGGTTGGGAGCGGATCGATTAGTTTACTAATCGCCAGATAACCAGCGCAATATATACCACGTATTGGCAATAGTACATTATATCTAGGAATAATTTTATTCTTAAAAAATCAAAGTATATTTTTAAAATCTTGCATTCCAATAATTGCCATAATCTCGACTATATTTTCATTAATTCTATAATAAATAGTGTCAGAACCACAAGGGCATCTTCTATATCCTTCTTTTATATAATCTACTGATTCAAATGAAAATGGTCTTTGAGCAATAATATCAAAATAATCAAAAAATGATTCAAAGTATTTGTCTGCTTGATTAATTCCAAATTTTTCAACTCCGAAATGATGGATACGAATCAAATCCTCTTTTGCAGAATTACTTAATTTATAATTAGCCATTCAGTAAAGTCTTTGACTGCTTTAAAATTTGCTCTTTATTGTCACTAGTAAATCCACTTCTTTCAGATTTTTCTAGTTTTGCTCTAATCCAGTCAATTTGAGCATGTTGTTTTCTGGCCTGTCTAATCAAATCATTTACAAGTTCACTTTTACTGGAATATTCCTCGTTATCAACTTGAGCTTTTAACCATTCATCATTTGGTTTCGAAAAAGATATACTTTGTCTTGGCATAGTTTTGTTTTTGGTGTAAATATACACCATATATGAATCATTTGCAAGTTTTTTCTAGTATTGTTGGCAACATACTTTTGACATCATACTTTTGACATCATACTTTTGACATCATACTTTTGACATCATACTTTTGACATCATACTTTTGACATCATACTTTTGACATCATACTTTTGACATCATACTTTTGACATCATACTTTTGACATATTTACCTCCCTCGTTTCCACCCAACAAAAAAAGCCCTGATAATCAGGGCTTTTTTGTTGGGTATATACTATCTTATCCTAAATACGATTTTAGAAGTTTGCTTCGTGAAGTGTGGCGTAAACGGCGAATAGCCTTCTCCTTAATCTGGCGAACACGCTCACGGGTAAGGCCAAACTTCTCGCCTATCTCCTCAAGGGTCATTTCCTGGCATGAAATGCCAAAAAACAGTTTAATGATATCACGTTCACGCTCAGTAAGTGTAGCTAGCGATCTGTCAATCTCACGGCAAAGCGACTCGTTAAGTAGCAGCTTGTCAGCATTTGGGGAATCGCTGTTTACCAAAACATCCAGCAAGCTGTTCTCCTCTCCATCAACAAACGGAGCATCAACAGAAACGTGCCTTCCTGAAACCCTTAAGGTATCAGAGACTTTCTCTTTTGGTAGCTCAAGTAGATCAGCGAGTTCCTCAGGAGAAGGGGTTCTTTCGAACTGCTGCTCAAACTTCGAAAAGGCTTTGTTTATTTTATTTAGCGAACCAACCTGGTTCAAAGGTAAACGTACAATTCTCGATTGCTCAGCAAGAGCCTGAAGGATTGATTGGCGAATCCACCAAACTGCGTAGGAAATAAATTTGAAACCACGGGTTTCATCAAACTTCTCTGCTGCCTTAATAAGCCCCAGGTTCCCCTCATTTATTAGGTCAGGAAGGCTCAACCCCTGATTCTGGTACTGTTTTGCAACAGACACCACAAACCTTAGGTTAGCTCGGGTAAGCTTCTCCAAAGCCTCCTGATCGCCCTTCCTGATTCGCTGAGCAAGTTCTACTTCCTCCTCAACGGTAATCAGTTCTTCTTTTCCAATCTCCTGAAGGTACTTATCAAGCGATGCGCTCTCCCTGTTTGTAATTGATTTTGTGATCTTTAACTGTCTCATCTGCTTCTATTAAAATTTTTGCGAAGATATTGCTTTTTCCAACATAAGTCAAGTATAAAACGCAAGGGAGAGCGATTTGTTTATAGCCCTATTCCGTAATATGCAACTACGCCATTGGGATACACTCCCTCAACAAGAACTGCGCCCTTCACCCGCTTCAAAATTTGCTTTAAATCATCAATGCTATTCACTTTCTCTTTATCGAACCGGGTGATAATAAAACCTTGCTTAATGCCACCGTCCTTGAGTTTGCCATCATTAAGTTTGGTAACCTGAATTCCGCCTCTTATACCTAAAGAACCCAAAAGTTTCTCATCAACCTCACCAAACTCAGCGCCCAGCGGCTCGAGTAACGATTTTGTATTCACAGTTTCGAAACCGCCTCTCATGTTACGTAATGTAGCTTGAAAAGGTTTCCTTTTACCATCACGATTTATAACTACCTCCACTTTATCCTTGGGTCGGTACTTACTAATCTGCTCTTGAAGTTGATTCATCGTATTAACCTGAATGCCATTAATCTCTAGAATAACATCGCCTTCCTTAATTCCTGCCTCAGCTGCGGCACCCTCTTCTTCTACACCAACAATAACAACTCCCTTCAGCTCTTTTATGTTGTACTTTTCCATCGTTTCGTTGTTAACATTGCTTATTCTAACTCCCAGCATTGCACGCTGAACTTCACCAAACTCGAGTATGTCCATGGCAACCTTTTGCGCTATTGATGTTGGCACAGCAAACGAGTAACCGGCAAAACTTCCTGTTCGAGAAGCGATTGCAGTATTAATTCCAACCAATTCGCCCTTAAGGTTTACCAAGGCTCCTCCGCTGTTTCCGGGGTTCACTGCAGCGTCGGTTTGAATGAACGACTCAATAGGATTCTGATCGGCAAGAATGTTTATGTTTCGTGCTTTGGCGCTAACGATTCCTGCCGTAACCGTTGAAGTTAGGTTGAACGGATTCCCAACTGCCAGCACCCACTCGCCAATTTTAAGCTCCTCTGAGTTCCCGAATGGGATAAACGGAAGATTCTCTGCATCGATTTTTATAACGGCTAGGTCGGTACTTGGGTCGGTACCCACAATTTTGGCCTTAAACTTTCGGTTATCATTTAGGGTAACCTCAATTTCGTTGGCCTTATCAACCACATGGTTATTGGTGATAATGTAACCATCGTTGGATATGATTACACCTGAGCCCATTCCGGTAACCGGTTGTGGCTCCATATGGAATCTGGGGCCAAAAAAGTAGTCGAAGAAAGGATTCCCAAACGAGTAACCTTCCTGCTCAACCATGGAGACTGTTTTTACGTGCACTACTGCATGAACCGTTTTTTCAGCTGCAAAGCTGAAATCGGCAGCCTGACCTGTTTCGGTTGAAAAAACAGCCAATCTAGATGGTGTTTCCTCCTTTACGGTTACAACCTGAGTTGTTTGTGGGTTGAAGTATTGTACACCAAAGTATACAACAAGTCCGCCAACCAATGAGTAAATGAATGGTAAAATTATTCGTTGTGTTTTCATGGCTACATAATTTTAAATTGTTCGGTATAGTAACGTTCAAACCATGTGCCTTGTGTTGTTAACCCCCTGAATATTAACACAGGTTAACACACATGTCAGTTTTACTGACAATCTTAACAAAAAAACTGAAAAAAAATCAGTACGTATCAGTAGGGGAAAAATTTAAACGGAAGGTTCACAATTTCGGAGAATGTTTCGCCCGTTTCAAGCATATCCTCATCATCCGACTTGTAGTACCAGTTTATAATGATTGATTTTTTCTGCTTATGAATTTCTTTTAATACATTCAGCAAATCAACAATTTTTTTTGAAGATGCAGTATTGAAGTAGTCAAGCTTAAATATTACTGTTGTTTCTCGATTTGGACTCTCAACATACTTCATAAACCAATCGATTATTGGGTTGAAAAATTCCTTGGCATCTTCGGGAAATGATTTACCAAAGAATTCAAACCTGCTCCTATCCTTATCGAGGTTAACTTCGGGTGAAAAATGTGTTTCTGCTAGTCTTAATGGTTCCATAAATTTTTTCTTACATAGTAAAGATAGCAAATATGTAAATTTAAAGTATTCTTTTTACACCAAAAAAGGGAAAAATAAAAAAAATGAGTTACTGATAACTCAATTTCAGTTTGTTACAATTACTACTCCAGCTTGTGTTTTAAAACAGGTGTAAAAATTGTGCTATCCTATACAAGCTTAATCTCTCCATCGAAAACATGAGTAGCAGGCCCCTGAAGCCAAATATTCCGGAAAGTATTATTCTCAATTTTTTCGAATTTCACCCTTAGTGCTCCTCCTTTGGCTTCCAACAAGTAACTTGTTTGGTTACTATTTTTTCGAACATTTGCTGCTATAGCAGCAGCCACAGAACCCGTTCCGCAGGCCAAGGTTTCTGCCTCCACCCCCCGTTCGTATGTTCTAATTATAAGCTTATCGCCTACAAATTCTACAAAATTTACGTTTACTCCTCCCAATTCGGGCTGTAAACTATTGCGCAGGATTCTTCCCTCTCTTTCAACATCAACTTTATCGACATTCTTCACAAAACAAACGCAATGTGGCGAGCCGGTATCAAGAAGACAGTACTCATCATCAACCAACACGTTTTGTACATCATTCATTCTTAAGTTCACTGTGGAATCAGGGTCAATTATTGCTTCATGTTCACCATCGATTCCAACAAATCGGGTTTGCTTCCCAATAACTCCCAGCTTGTTTGCAAAATGGGTAATGCAACGGCCACCATTTCCACACATGGTTCCCTCATTACCATCGGAGTTGAAGTAGCGCATGCGAAAATCGGCGTTGGCCTCGTTTTCAAGTAGCATAAGCCCATCGGCTCCAATGCCAAATTGCCTGTGGCAAAGATTTTTTATTAAATTTTGTTCAGGAATAAATACCCCCTTACGATTGTCGATGACAATAAAATCGTTTCCTGCGCCGTGGTATTTTGAGAATGATAGTTTCATCTTTTCTATTATTTTCTTCAGCCTTAATTAGTAGTCGGTTGCCGGTGGTCGGTGGTCGGTGGTCGGTAACCGGTAACCGGTTAATTATGTTTTGCTTGTGCAAAATTGTTTTGATTTAGTCATCATTGAGTTTAGCATTTTCCCAATAGACATGCATTTTTCAAGGTAAATGTTCATGTCATATTCGCTTATGTAATTACAATCATATGCTACTTCAATCCAATGTTGAGTTTCTTGTTGCTCGCCATCGGAATCAGTTAATTTACTGATAAAGTGTTTCTCATAACGTCGCTTCGCCCATGCTTCAGCAATTTGAGCGCCAATTGAACGGGACAAACGGCGAACTTGATCAGTTAAAGAGTATATTTCTTCCTTAGGAAAACTTTTAGAAATTCCAAAAATTTCTTTTGACAGTTGACGAGACAATTTATAAACCTCTAAATCTCTAAAACTGTTTGCAAGCCTCATATTTATGTCCGATAAGTTATTAGAATAATAAAAACGATTCACCAAGTACTGAGTACTGATTACCAACTACAGGTTACCGGCTACCAAACACTGACTACCGACCACCTTTTACATTTTTTTCGAAAGCTTCAAAAGCGGACTACTTGCTAATCACCTCAACCTCAACCCTTCTGTTACGTGAACGTCCCTCCTCTGTATCATTTGAAGCGATAGGCACGGTATTACCCAGCGATTTTACTTCAAGGTTGCTATACCCGTTCTCAATTAAGTACTTTGAAACCGCCTTAGCTCTTTCAAGAGCAATTTCAGGTTTTTGAAGCGCTTCAATGTCATCGCAATGTCCCTGAACTTCTAGCTTAACGGTTGGATTATCCTTCACGAGCCTCAGCAAACGGTTAAGTTCGGCAACAGATTGAGGTGCAAGAAATTCGCTGTTAGCCTCGAACTGAATGTTTAGCTCAACCTTTGAACCCACTGAAATTGGTTTCAACATCACATCGCGGTTTATACTCATAAAGGTTGTAACCTGATTAAGGACTAAATTTTCAGATAAGTACCAATAATCATCTGCAAGAATTTCAAGCAAATAGTTATCGCTAGCCATAAAGCTCATGGTGTACTCTCCGCTTGTTGCACTTGAGAATGTAGAAGAAACTATTGCATTTGTACGTGTATTTACCAAGTTAACACGAGCGCGTATTGGCTTCTGGCTGTTTGCATCCTTAACAGAACCCGATATATTTGTACGTCGAACCTGCTGTATTCCTGTAACACCTTCCCCTTCGGGAGTAGCTGCAAAGTTAATTCTACGCACCTTCTCATCGAAAACGAAGTTAACCTCAAACTGCTTGTAGCCGTTGAACTGAACAACAAAATTATTCTGACGAAGGTCGAAGTTCTCGTAGAAAATATTATTTATTGTAAGAATATATTCATCGGTAACAGGGGCAAAAATCACAAATTCACCATTATTATCGGTAAGGGTTGTGAAGGAGCGGCCGTAGCTATCGGTTGCGGTAATACGTACGTTGGCAAGATCAATTCGGCCAAGCCCCGATAGGCGGCTACGATTAAGTATAATTTTTCCGAATACTTTGTTTTTTTCGACGAAGGGGAAATACTGCACCGAATTCTTATCTACAACCATAGTTAATTCATCCAACGCCTTTGTGAATGTACCAGCATCGTTTCCAACTGGGTAATACGTTATACTGTAAGTACCTGCAGGTATTTTATCGAATGAAACCTTACCCTTTTCATCGGAGAGCAATTCCCCCGAAACAAATGAAGAAAAGTTTGAGATACCTTCGTCCATTCGTTGAATGTTAACATAAACATTCTTTATTCCAGGTTCATTCGATTCTTGAGCACCATTTCCGTTAAAATCTTTAAAGAATTGTATATCTAAATCGTAAAACTTCTGACGTGGTTGCTGAATATCAAATTCTTTTCTTAATGCAAATTCAAAATATAGGTTGCTATAGCGTTCAATTGCTTCAACTTGGTTTACTCTCGATTGGGTTGAGTATACGTTTAAAGCTCTTAACGTCCAGTTTTTGGGGAAATAACAGAATAGTTGGGTGGTTATGTTGGCATAGTTACTGCTTGTTACTAAGTCGTTGCTAAAACTAACGCTCGACTCCAATCGGATAATATCCTTATAAATAAACATGGCTGCCGAAGGCATTATCCTTATATATTTGCTTGGTCTAGAGTGGTAATACCAGCTAAACTGCTCGTAAAGCGAACGTGGCCCGTTAACATACATAGCCTGTAAACTCCAATTTGGATTACGGATACTGCCAGATAAATACTGATAACTAAATGTTTTTCTTGGGCGAAGCTTATCAGGAGGGTCGGCAATTAAATTTGGTGCATTGTTTACATCCACTATACCATTAATAATCTGTAAACTGATAGTTTGCTTAGGAATTAAACCAATCAAGCGGCTACCTAAAGTTATTGTCCCAACATTTGTTTTAAAAACGTCAACACCAGTTGCAATTGCACTAAAATTATCAGATTGTGCTATGTTAAAGCCTGGTCCAGCATAAAGAAAAATCTTTGGGTTTATAAATCTACCATAATGCGTTTCTCCTTCAATTGTTGTAGTGAATCCTTTTATTACATTTGGATTATCTCTATATGTGTAGGGATTATACGATGATAAGTTAAACCTAGTATTCAGATTTGATTTTTGATTAATAATTTGATGAGAGGTAAGAGTAATATATGTTTTTCCTGCATAACCGCTGTATAGGTAAGGAGAGCCGTGAACAGCACGAAGGTTAATTCGGTTGTTCCAAAATAGAGCCGAATAGTTTAGATTGCCACCGTATGCCTGAGAGGTATATTGTTGGTTGTTGTGCGTAAAAGTAATGGGATTAAATATCCCTTTAATTCGAAATTGATGTTTATTAAACACCGAAAAGTTTGTTCCAAGAAAACCCATCTTTGAATCGAGCAATCTATTACTCCCTTCATTATATATCGCACCAACGTCAAGCGATAAGTTTTTAATAATTCGATAGTTTAATGATAATCCTGCATTGTTTAACTCGTTTCGAACATTATGTGTAACAATACTTTTAATAGTAATAGTATTTCTATTAAAAAATATTTCGCCACCTCTACCTTGCATTGTAGCATCCATTGACGTAGTTATATCTCCAACCCTAACCATAAAACCTTTGTGTTTATATCCTGCCCACATTCGGTTATATTTATATATATAGTCGGGTAAAACAATGTTGTCGGTTTGGTAGTAATAGAAAAGTTCTCTCTGTTTTTTTAACAGTACATTACCAAAAACCTTAGCACCAAATAAGGGCTTTGAGTAAGAACTAAATACCCCACGAGCAATAATTTCGGCAATCAGCAATCGTTGTGCATCGGGTATGTGGTTTATATACCGACTATCAATATCGTTAAACCATGCTGTTGAGCGATATACGGAATCAATTGTTTTGGCAGTAACATTCAAACGATATAAACTTTTTGCACTGAAGTCATCTGCAAAGAAAAGTTTAGTGCTAATTATAGTATCAGTAAATGCCGGAATTGTAAAATCTTTCGAAATTGTTGAAAGACGTGTTTGGTCGAGTTGAATTTCTTTGTCTCCTTCGAAAAGAAAGCTTATAAACTCTTCCCGGTTGCCCCTATTGTCTACATGAATATTAACATCCACTGTTCGGGTAGCTTGCTCAATGTAGTTAATTCTGTTTATTAGTCGAATCCTTGTATCTACCTGTCGTTTAATTTTTACAAAACAGTATTCGTTTTTAATTATTTGACCACGCTGATCGGTTACTGCTGCAATTATTGAGTAACCAATATCGCCTCTAACCCTACCTCCGATAGCAATACGAATAGGAATGTATATAGAGTCAAGAGGTGCAAGCGATACCTCAACCTTATCGGAACCAATAATACTCCAACCATCGGGGAAGGTTATTCCAACCGTAAAAAACTGTTGGGTTTGGTTTAAGTTAACTACTTTAAGTACGTTAAAAACTGTTGATTTTGATTGAGCTTCAATGTTTGCACGAGAGAATGATAGTTCAACATTAGGAGTTTCATTGTTATTTAATAAAAAAAACTGCCCATACGTATTTACACTACAGGTAGAAATTAATATTACAATAAACAGGATTAACTTCCTTAAAATCATTCAATAAATTTAATATCTTGGAAAAACTTTAAACTCGAGGTCAACAAAATAGTAATCGGGTGGTTTTTCGAGCATTGAATATATAGGGTCAGGATCTGTGCCGCATCTGTAGCTAATTAAAATATTCTCAAGAATACTTAAATTTCCGTTCCCTTCTACAATTGTTTGCCAACTATCGGTTAAGTTTATTGTAGTAACTGTTCCACCAAAAGTTATAGTTGGTTCTATTTCAATAGATTCTAGAGCTAATGGAGGGTTACCACCTCCATCCGACATGATTCCTATTGTTCCTGCTTTTACTCTAAGTTCCCACCCAATGCTAGTTCCGGGGGTACCAACATCTGTAGTATCATTATAAAATACCTGTAAATTCGACCAATTAAGATATTCTATACCGCTTTCATACTTTTGCAACGAGTTAAAGTTGTAGTTAACTGTTCCCCCCGAGACTACAGTTAAACGAATGGATATATTCTGTCCACTTACACAAAGCAGCAATGCTAGGTTGAGGAAACAAAAAACAGCAAGCAACTTTATGTATTTGGCATTCATTAATATGGGTTTTAATGTTGCTTTAAAAAACAACCCGTACCAAATCCATAATGGTACGGGTTGTTTATGCTTAACTCATAATTACTTCGATTCTAATTCTAAAAAAACGTTGGTTACATACCTGTCGGCTGGTAAACTCTGTTCCAAAAGGGTAAAAGTGTTCATAGCTCCTTCAAGTGTTCCAAGTCTCCATTCGATCTGAAAATGGTTCTGAACAGCATCGCCTGCAGCGGATGGGTCTCCAGAAGCAACAGCAGCTATTCCATCAACAACATTAGCCCTAGTTGCTGATAATCCTACTACACTTCCTACTAAATCCCAGTTATCACCATCTACACCACCGGCTGTTGCGTGAGCCACAACCTCATATCCAACATTATCACCGGGAAGGTCATTCGTTGTATTATCTTGACCTAATAAGTTATCAGTTTCAGATCTTAAAAAGACATTAAAGTTTTGTGAAGACGAAACTGTAAAAACTGTATGATAACGAGTATCTGCACCACCACTGTTAATACCAGAAGAATAATCATCAATTGTATTTACAACAAACTCAATATTACCTCCTGAAACAACGGTTAATCGAAGTATTGAATTCAAAGTAACCGAAACAGGAATTATTGCATTGTCATTTATTCCCTGTCCAAACCCAAACTGGGCAAAAAGCAGCATTGCTGCTCCGAGTACTAATTTTCTCATAGGTTTATTTTTTTGGTTAGTAGTTTTCACAACTTTTGCAAAGTTAGTTATTGTAAAGTAAAATTACTTCAAAAATTATATTTTACAAGGGGTTTTGGCATTTTTTTTTGCAAAACAACAATTAAATTGATGAGTTAACAAAAAAAGGGGATGAGTGTTCAAGTTGTGATTAGTAAAAAATTGAGGTGGTTGGTGGGCGGTAGTCGGTCACTTCGAGAGCCTCAGTGGCCGGTGATCGGTGATCGGTGGGCGGTCACTTCGACAGTTCGACAGGCTCACTGCATCGCAGGCTCAGTGTCCGTGATTGGTGATCGTGGCTATACCTTAAACCCAATTACCAGCACATCGTCAACCTGTGGGTACTCCTTGCGTTTCCACTCGTTAAAGGTAATTTTGAGGATTTCGCGCTGCTCGCAAGCAGGAAACTGGTGGATATGCTGTAGTAGCTCGGTAAAGTTCTTGATCATGAATTTTCGTCCATCGTTTCCTCCAAACTGATCGATGAATCCGTCGGAGAATACGTAAATCCAAGTAGGATTTTTTGCATCAATTATCTGGGTAGTGAACTCGTAATCAGTATTTACGGTGCCGCCGCCAATAGAATCCTTATCGCCTCGCATGCGAACAGCCTCGCCGTTGGTTATATAAATTAAAGGATTCTTTGCTCCAGCAAATTCAACGGTTTTGGTTTGAGGGTCGATAACGCACAAGGCCATGTCCATACCATCTCGATTGTCGGTTTCATCCTGTCTTAGCGCTTTTCGAATTCCTGAATTTAATTCTTTTAGAATTAATCCCGGTTTAATAATTCCTCGGTTAAGAATATCGTCGAGCAGGTTGTAACCAATCATTGACAAGAAAGCACCCGGAACACCGTGTCCGGTACAGTCAACCGCTGAAATTGCGAACTTGTCAATTCCTGGACGATACTCTCCATTCCCGCCAGGAATGGGTTTAAACCAGTAGTAGTCGCCGCTAACCACATCGCGTGGTTTGAAGAAGATGAATGAATCGGGGAGGTACTGCTCCAAATGTTTCTGCGAAGGAAGAAGCGCCTTCTGAATTCCCTGCGCGTAGTTAATACTCTTATTAATGTTCTCGTTCTGTCGCTGAATTTGGTCGCGTTGCTCCTGAATTTCCGTATTCTGCTGGCTTAGTAAAACATTCGCTTTCTTCTTATCGCGGTAACCCTTATAAATAAATATTAGTAGAAGGAAAAATAAGCCTAACCCAATAGCGCCAGCAACAATAACGGTTCGTTGCACCTGCTCTCGTGCTTCGAGTTCTCTCTGAGCCAACTCCTGCAGCTCACGCTGGGCTTCGAGCAAATCGATTTCTTGCTGCCGTTGCCTTGCCACCTCTTCGGCACGAAGCAACGAATCCTGCTTCGACTGCACCACAAATCCCAGTGAATCTTCTGTAGCTTGAGCCTGAAGTTTCTGGAGTTCAAGCTCCAAAGCCTTCGCCATACGTTCCATTCGTTCACGCTCTACCTCTGCCTGTGTTTTTCCAACAATTTCTTCGTACTCCTCCTTTATCTCCATTTGTGCTACGTGCTGCTCAATCTCCGAAAACTCCCTATTCATTCGCTGAGCCATTGCAATATTCCCAATCTTATCGTAACTTGTGGCTAGCAAACGCAGACAGTTTAATGTTAACCTGGGGTTTCCAAGGTTTCTAGAAAGCTCAAGCGCTTCATCGAGTAATGGAATTGCTTTCTCATGCTGATTAAGGACTGAATGCATAAAGGCCACATCAACAAGCCCTGCCGCTATATCGGACTTTACATTCATTTTTCGACGGGCATCGAGGCTCTTGTAGAAGTACTCTAAGGCTAAATCGAATCGCTCCAAATCACTATATATCAAAGCAATATTACTGTAAATTGCCTTGATATCAGCGTAATTCCCAATTTTCTCGTTTAACGGAACCGATTCAACAAAATAGGCTACGGCCTCACGAAGGGCATTATTTTCCCAGTAAGTAAAGGCTACTTTATTTAGGTAGAATATGGCCTGCTCGGTATTTCCGGCCTGTTTGTAACGTGAAACCAACTCGAGATAACGGTCAACTTCCTCCTGCTTATCGCGAGGGAGCACAACTATTTGCTGGGCAAATACATTGATTGTAAAAAACAGAACTAGAATTCCTGTAAAAAATACCCCTCTTCGTATGGTTCGATTGCTTGGCATTAGCTTAAATAATTCATAAAAATAATACACTTATGCGAACAACAATACCTAAACGTATTTTTTTTATAAATGTTAACACTACATCAAAAATAGTAAAAACCTTTTAGCATGCTACATTTTTTTGACAAGGAGGTGTCTCAAAAGTTAAAAAGGATTATATTTACTCCTCTGTGTAACTCTGTGACTTCTCTGTGATACACTGTGATGCAATAAATTATAATTTTCACTGAGTTTCTCGGTGTCCTTCACAGAGTCACACAATGAACTTTTGGGACACCCTCATCTTTTTGTAGCTTTATGACAACCATTTTGAAAAAAATAGGAAGAAAAATGAAAAAAATTTTATTTGTATCTTTTTTTATAATTCTAAGCATTATGAGCTGTTCACAAAACAGGAACATACAACTTCCAGAACCAAAAACAAACGGCGGAATGCCACTGATGGAAGCATTATCGAAGCGAATAACTTCGAGAGAATTCTCAGCAAAAGAGTTGGATTTACAAACAATATCGAACCTTCTATGGGCAGCAAACGGAATAAACCGACCTGACAATGGCCTGAAAACTGCGCCCAGCGCTGTTAACTGGCAAGAAATTGATATTTACGTTTGCCTTTCAAAAGGCGTTTATATATACAATTCGTTGAGCAACTCCCTTGAATTTTACATGGAGGGTGATATTAGAGAAGCAACTGGCAGGCAGCCTTTCGTAAAGGATGCTCCTATTAACCTGGTTTACGTTGCCGATTTCTCAAAAATGACCGGCGACAGGACAGAAGAGGTTAAGCACTGGTACTCCGCTGCCGATGCTGCATTTATTGCCCAGAACGTTTACCTTTTCTGCGCATCGGAGAATTTAGCAACTGTTGTAAGAGGGGCTGTTGATAAGATTGAGCTAAAGAAAACCATGAACCTTCCTGAAAACAAGCACGTTGTTCTTTGTCAATCGGTCGGTTATCACCCCGAATAGAGGTTAGCTTTCTTCAATTTATCTGCTAGAACATTTCTCATTACTTCTTGTTCTTCTATAAAAAAGAGAAGAATTGAAAACCGAGAAACATATCTATCCCGTTTCCGGGATGTCGTGCGCAGGTTGTTCGGCAAGCGTTGAAAGCATGCTAAAAAGCCAGCAAGGTGTTGCCGATGCAGGTGTAAATCTATCGAACCAAACTGCCTGGATTGAATTTGACCCAAATTCGGTTACTCCCCAAACTTTGCAACAAGTAATCCGCTCAATTGGGTACGATTTACTTATTGACCTCGAAAACAATAGAGATTCTATTGACGCAAAAAAAGTACGAGAACTTGAGCGCATTAAAAGTAAAACCATATGGGCTGCAATTCTAACTTTCCCAGTGTTTGTTTTAGGAATGTTCTTTATGGGTTGGGATTACACGCCGTACCTATCGTTTTTACTTACAATCCCCATAATTTTTTGGTTTGGTCGTGGTTTTTTTGTTAATGCCTATAAGCAAGCCACACACTTAAAGGCGAATATGGACACCCTCGTTGCTTTGAGTACGGGTATTGCTTTCTTCTTCAGCGTTTTCAATACATTTTATGGTGAATTCTGGCTAGTTCGCGGACTGAAACCGCATGTTTACTACGAGTCGGCATCGGTTATAATTACATTCATTCTTCTTGGGAAATGGCTTGAGGAAAGGGCAAAAAGCAAAACTTCATCGTCCATAAGAAAACTAATGGGCTTTCAACCCGAATATGCAACGCTACTAAGGGATGGGCAACCCCATGAGGTTCCTATTTCACAACTTCAGCATAATGATTTGGTATTAATAAAACCCGGCAACAGAATACCAGTCGATGGGGTTGTTCTAACCGGAAGCTCAACCATCGACGAAAGTTCCATAACCGGAGAACCAATGCCTGCTGAAAAGAAAGCTGGCGACAAAGTTTTTGCCGGCACGGCAAACCAGAGAGGTTCACTGCAGGTTCGTGCAGAGCAAGTTGGTTCGGAAACTGTTCTTAGCCGAATTGTTAAAATGGTTGAAGAGGCACAGGGCTCAAAAGCGCCAATCCAGAAAATAGCCGACAAAGTTGCAGGGATTTTTGTTCCAAGCGTTATGGTTATTGCTATAGTTAGCTTTGCTACTTGGATTATACTTGGTGGTGAGCATGGCTTTGTGCATGGAATTCTTTCGCTGGTAACTGTTCTTGCAGTAGCCTGCCCATGTGCGCTGGGTTTGGCAACCCCAACCGCTGTGATGGTAGGCGTTGGGAAAGGAGCCGAAAACAACATTTTGATAAAAGATGCAGAAAGTCTTGAACTAGCGCATAAAATCGACACGATTATTCTCGATAAAACCGGAACAGTTACCGAAGGAAAACCAAAAGTTACCAATTTTATTTGGTATGTGGCTGAAAACCAAAGGAACGAGTACCAATCAATTCTTCATGCCATTGAATCGAAATCGGGACATCCCCTTGCCGAAGCAATTGTTGAATGGCTGAATAATAAGCAAACTACCAATCTTCAAATAGATGAATTCGACTATTATACAGGCTTGGGAGTTAAAATTAAGCACAACAACACCACCTATATAACAGGTAACGAAAACCTTTTGAGAAAGTTCAGTGTTTCACTTGATGAAAGCATTCTGTTAGAAGCCGAGGAACTTGGAAACAATGGGAACACATGCGTTTTCTTTGCAGAGAACCAGAAAGTAATTGCACTAATTGGCATAGGCGATGAAATAAAAAATACTTCAAAACAAGCAATTGTCGAATTTAATAAGCTGAATATAAAAACTATAATGCTAACGGGCGACAGCCACAAAACAGCAAAACTGGTTGCCGAAAAGGTTGGAATAAACCGATTCGAGTCGTCGATGCTACCTGAAGATAAAGCGAAATTCATCTCTGAACTACAAAAAAAAGGACGTAACGTAGCCATGATTGGCGATGGCATAAACGATTCTCTTGCTCTTGCTAGAGCTGATGTTAGTATTGCAATGGGAAAGGGTTCAGATATTGCAATGGATGTAGCAAAAATTACAATCGTAAACTCCGACCTGCAACAAGTTGCCAAAACCATTAAACTTTCAAAGCTAACCATGAAAACGGTTCGCCAGAACCTCTTCTGGGCATTCGTTTACAATATTATTGGAATTCCGTTAGCAGCGGGAATACTATACCCGATAATTGGGTTCCAGTTCGATCCTATGATTGCAGGAATGGCAATGGCACTAAGTTCCGTATCGGTTGTTAGCAACAGCCTGCGACTACAGACAAAGAAAGTTTAGTTTACTCGATTTTTAGCAAATCGGAATGATTATGCAAAATATACTTTAACCAGTAAGTAAAATTCTGTGGTTGTTCTTCAATTTCAGCAAGTAAACTAGAAATATTTATCCATCTGAAGGCTTCAACCTCTTTGGGATTTGGCGATGGATTTTTTTCGTAGAACCCAACGTATATATGATCGATTTCATTCTCGGTTAAGCCGTTGTCAAAGTTAACCTGGTAGTGGAATTTCCCAACATATTTCAACTCCGTATCGAAACCCATTTCTTCCGTAAGCCTATGATGGACAATCTCTTTCATGGATAAAGTTTCAGGTAGGTGGCTGCAACAGGTATTGGTCCATAATCCGGGGGAATGATATTTCCCATGGGAACGCTGCTGAAGCATAAGTTCTCCCTTTGAGTTAAAAATAAAAATTGAGAATGCCCTATGTAAAACACCCTTGCTATGTACTTCGCTTTTCGACTTAAAACCAATTACTTCATCGTTACTATTAACTGTTGCTATGAAACTATCCATACCTAAATGCTTACAATAATTTTTATGCCAATTAGTTTATGTAAATATAGTAACAAATTTTTCAACCAAAAGTTTGATTGACCAGTAGAATTTATCAACGATACAGCGCCAAATCATGAAAGAATAGTGGATTTATTAAGTTATCAACAATTTGATGTTAATATTATAGCTTTCAATTCCCTCTCTCCTTTTGATGTTTATTAGTATTTTTACACGAATTTCAAGAAGAAAACTATGCATAAGTTTTTAATATTTGTTTTATCGTTCCTACTACTTCACACATCATCCCTACTGTATAGTCAGGAAACCCTTAAGTATACACACCCCGACAAACTGTACAGGAAAGGTTTAGAACTTTTTGAAAAGGGCAACTACGTTTCGGCTCAGCAGCATTTTAAGCTGGCTGCAAGCATGTTCGACCCCAAGGAGGTTCACCAGCGTGGCGAGTCGGAGTTTTACAATGCGCTCTGTGCCATTGAGCTTTTTAACGAGGATGCCGAGTACCTCATTCGCAGCTTCATAAACAGCTACCCCGACAACCAAAAGGTTAACCAAGCGTTCTTTGAACTCGGGAAACTTCGCTACCGCGAAAAAAAGTACAAGGACGCCATTTACTGGCTGAACCAAGCCGATAAGGGAGCATTTAGCAAGGAACAACGAGCCGAACTTCTTTTCAAACTTGGCTACAGCTACTTCATGGTTGATGACATTGAACATGCAGGGCGGGCATTCTTTGAAATTAAGGACACTAAGAATAAGTATTCATCACCCGCAACGTACTACTACTCACACATTTCATACACTCAAGAGAATTACGCCACTGCGCTGAAAGGATTTGAGAAGCTGAGTAACGATGAAACGTTTGCGCCCCTTGTTCCGTACTACATATCGCAAATATTCTTCCTGCAAAAACAGTATGAGAAAGTTGTTGAGTACGCTCCACCAATACTTGAGAACGCAACTCCAAAAAGGGCTCCCGAAATTGCGCGTATAATTGGCGAATCGTACTACCGCCTGAAAGAGTACGAAAAAGCGATACCATTCATCGAGAAGTTTTTGGAAACAGCGCAATCGCTTACTCGTGAGGACAACTACCTTGTTGGCTTTGTTTACTACCGGAATAGCAATTACGATGAGGCTGTGAAGTACCTCGAGCGTGTTCCAACCGACGAGGATGTGCTGAGCCAAAACGCAAACTACCACCTCGCCGATTGCTACATAAAGCTGAACGATAAAGCCAAAGCCCGCCAGGCTTTCGCAATGGCCTCGAAGTATGATTTCGACATGTCAATTAAAGAGGATGCGCTTTTCAACTTCGCAAAAATTACATACGAAACGCTGTATAACCCATTCAACGAAGCCATCGATGCGTTCAGGAAGTACATCGAACTTTTCCCTGAAAGTCCCCGAATTGACGAAGCGCACAACTACCTTGTGCTGGCGTACTCAAACACAAAAAATTATCAGGAAGCCCTCGATGCGCTCGATAAAATTAGGGTGAAGGATGCCTCCATAAAGAGTGCATACCAGCGGGTTGCTTTCTTTCGTGGGTTGGAGCATTTCCAAAACCTCAACTTTCCTAAAGCAAAGGAACTGTTTACCCTCTCGCTGAGCTACCCTGAATTTAACCAAACAATAAACGCCCAATCGCTTTACTGGCGCGGCGAGAGCTACTACAGGCTCGATGATTACGCCAGCGCATCAACCGACTTCAACCTCTTTTTGCTATCGCCCGGTTCCTTCAGCCTTCCCGAGTACCAAATGGCTCACTACAATCTTGGCTACTCAAACTTTAAGCTGAAGAACTACGATGAGGCCGTAGTTTGGTTCAGAAAATACACAACCATTGCGGCAAAGAAAACCGACCAGATTCTGGGCGATGCATTCAACCGAATTGGCGACTCATACTTCATACAAAGAAGGTACTGGGTTGCGCTCGACTACTACGAGAAAGCCATAAACACGAATACCATAGATGTGGATTACGCCTACTTTCAACGCGGGTTTGCGTTTGGACTGGTAGAGCGTCCACAGAAAAAAATTGAAACCCTGCTGGAAATGGTAAGCCAGTTCCCCGAATCGAACTACCTCGATGATGCCCTTTTTGAGCTGGCCGAAACCTACCTTGCCCTCAACGAAACCAACAATGCAGAAGAATACTACAGTAGAATTGAGAAAGATTTTCCGGGAAGTTCATACTACGTAAAAGCACTGGTACAACTTGGCATTGCATCGTACAACAAGAACGACAACGAGAATGCCATGCAATACTACAAGCGTGTTGTAGAAGAGTTTCCAGGCTCGCCCGAAGCAAAGAATTCGCTCGTTGGTCTTCGTAACATTTACGTTGATATGGGCGAGGTAAACAAGTATTTTGACTATGCTTCAACCCTCGGAAGCCTTGGTAATGTTAGCATGGCCGAGAAAGATTCACTTTCATACATCGCAACGGAAAAAGTTTACATGAGTGGCGATTGCCAGAAAACCGTTCAAAACTTCAACAAGTACCTCGAAGAATTCCCAAAAGGGAACTTTGTACTTAACGCCAACTACTACATAGGCGACTGCCTATACAAGCAAGGAAATATTGAGGAAGCCCTCCCCTACTTCAACTACGTGGTTCAACGTCAGAAGAATCAGTTTACCGAGCAAACCCTGCTTGCAGTTTCCGACATATACATGCGAACCGAACGCCATGCCGAAGCATTCGAAGTATTCGACCTGCTGGAAACGCTGGCCGATGTTAAAACAAACCTTCTGGAAGCAAGGATTGGTAAACTGCGTTCAGCCTCCAAGTTAAACCAACCTCAGGATGTGGTTGAGGCTGCTGCTAAAGTTCTAATAACCGAGAAACTACCACCAGAAATTGAACGTGAAGCCCGCTACGAGCGAGCTCATGCGCTGGTTGCATTAAATCGCACCGACGATGCATTCGACGAATTCGCTCATCTTTCGGAGAATGTAAAATCGCCGCAGGGAGCAGAAGCCAAATACATGATGGCAAAAATATACTTTGAAAAGGGCGACCTGGATAAGAGCGAAGCAGAAGTTTTCAACTTTGCGCAGCAAAATACTCCTCACCAGTACTGGCTTGCCAACAGCTTTATTCTGCTTGCAGATGTTTACGCCCAAAAGGACGACTTCTTTCAGGCAAAAGCAACCCTCCAAAGCGTACTCGATGGGTACACCAATACTGAGGATGGTATTATCGATTTGGCATCTGATAAACTTTCCGAACTTATAAAAACAGAAAGAGAAAAACAGAAAGGAACCGAAGCCGACACCATTCGAGTAAAGTGGTCATTCTAACTATTGGTAAGGCAGAACTTGTAACCAGAAAACGAAACGAATCGCAATGACAATAAATAGAGTAACAGTATTCAGTATAACACTTGGGTTCTTCATAACACTTGTTGCAAACCTTGCTTCTTATGGTCAGGAGAACGATTTAACCAAAGAAGTGCAGGTTGTAAAACCCTACGAACCAAGCATATCTGATGCATTTAAAATAAACCAAATGCCCCAGGTTGAAGACACGATTAAGTTAACCCCATCGTTCACCTACAACCTTGCGCTGCGGCCAGTTCGAACCGAGTTCCCAGTTAAGCCAATTCCTGCTGCCCGAATGGTTGCTGAACCCTTGAACAAGGTGTACAGAAGCTACATTAAGTTTGGATACGGAAATTACAACTCCCCGCTTGCTGAGTTTTACCTCAGCAATGTACGTTCAAAAAATTGGTCGTACGGAGTTGCCGTAAAGCATCACTCATCGTTTGGAGACATAAAGATTGACAACAACGACAAAGTTGATGGTGGTTTCGCCAAAACTAGCATCATGGCATTTGGGAAAAGGATGTTCGAGAAATCGGTTCTTTCTGCTTCGGGAGGGTTCAGGTATTATAGCTACAACTTCTACGGAGTAGATACAATGGCGATTCCTATTGTACCTCAAATTGGTTTTAATCCCGACGAACAGTACCAACGTTCACTTTTTGTTGACATTTCATACCACTCAACGCATAGCGACTCTACCCACATAAACCATAAGTTTAACGGAGGTTTTAAGGCTTTTGCTGACAACTACGGCATGGAGCAGAACACCTTCAGCCTGAAGGCTGAAATTGACAAGTTCTTCAAAACCGAACGAGTTGGCGGAACCGTTGAGTTTACCCATCATATGAAGAACAGCACGCTCGATTCTGCTAATAATACTATTTTCCGTTTCTCTCCCTGGATGGGGCTTTTCGGAAAACAGTGGCGCGTAAAAATTGGGGTTAACTTCGCCTACGATGCAAACTCGTCAGGGAATCAATCCCACTTCTTCCCTACCGGAACCATGTCGTACGACATTGTAAGTCACTACGTTATTCCATACATTGAGTTTAGCGGTTACCTAGAGGACAATAACTACGCCAAGCTGTTAAGCGAGAATCCCTGGATTGAGCCTGGGCTCGATGTTTGGAACACCCGCCACAAGTTTATTATGATGGGCGGAGTGAAAGGTAATTTCAACCCAAGGATTGCATATAACGTTAACGCCAGCTTCTCGCTTGTTGATAGCATGTACTTTTACGTTAACCCAAGTTCAACTGGAAC
>Ga0209408_1000391_pt1 | contig 34606 bp, 28 predicted proteins | sample AD_UKC107_MetaG_FD_184422 | JGI IMG/M metagenome (GOLD analysis project Ga0209408, IMG submission 184422) | Active sludge microbial communities of municipal wastewater-treating anaerobic digesters from Hong Kong - AD_UKC107_MetaG (SPAdes)... | ecosystem: Engineered > Bioreactor > Anaerobic >... | reverse complement strand
GGCCATGCCATTCCTTCATCAATGGCCAGGTGGGTACCAATACCCGAGTCAATGTCATAAATTTTTATGCCGTTCTCACGGGCATACATTCTGCAGTAATGCTGGTTTGCAGCATACTTCTGGTCGGATCCGGTTGGATTACAGTCGAATGTAAAAAAAGTGCGTTTTGCATCGTTGATTGTTAATCCGTTATTTACCAGATTTTTTACAACGTTAGCGCCACCAAAGTCGCGGGCAACGCGGGCATCTATTAGAATGTCAACAATCTGCCCGGGAGCAACTTTCTCCTTGTTGCTATGGTTTGCAATTATTTTTTCTATTAAGTTCATAGGTATTCAATTTTTATAAGTTGGTTTTACTTCCCTCTTCCGTCTTCCCACTTCTAACTTCTTATAGTTTCAACCTCTCTTTAAATGGCTCAAATGTCATAAAGTCAGCGTGGTGAACAACGTATGCTTCGGTCGATCTTTTTACCATATTTCCTTCGCCAGCGTGTGTCGCAATAATATGGCAAACGGCAGGAGGAACATCGCACATTTCAGCTAACGATACTCCTGAGAATGGGTGACGCAGGTATTTCCCGTACGAACCTTGAACAGATTTGCCATCCTTCATTTCATACTCCAAAAGTTTGCCGACATCGGCAAGAATTGCACCTGCAATCAGTACATCCATATCTACAGGAAGGTCAGTTTTAAAGAATTTATTCATCTGGTCGCCACAATCTTTTGCGATATGAACCACCGAACGTTTATGATCCATGAATGTTACCTTTAAATCCGGACCACAAAGTAGCGTGAAAGGAATGGTGTTTAGGTCGTTAGGCGTAAGAACGCTCTTTTGCAAAGCCAAGGCCCATGTACGGGTTGTATTTAAGCGTAAGGTTTCGTCTTTAATCCACTCAAGCTCAGGCCAAAGTTTTTGAGTCTGATCCATAAACTCCTGCTTTATTTCTATACGTGACATTGTTTTCGGTTTTTAGTTTTTGGTTATAAAAAGGATATAAAAAAGCCCGAAGATTGAGGATATTTAGATCCTTACTTCAGGCTTATGGATTATAAACTAAAGCTTTGCAATAATAGCATCAGCCATTTGTTTAGTGCTGGCAGCACCCTGCTTAATTACGTCGGGACTTCCTTTAAGTTTCAGCATATCGTATGCACGAACTTTGCCTTCGGCAATAACAGCAGCTGTTGCATTGCGGATACGTTGAGCAATTGCGTCTTCACCAATATGCTCAAGCATCATAACTGCTGATAGAATCATTGCAACCGGGTTAACGATTGATGTTTCGTAATCGGCATATTTTGGAGCAGAACCGTGGGTTGGCTCAAATACTGCGATACCATTTTCGGGGTTAAACTGAGCGGAAGTTGCAAAACCTAATCCTCCAATTAATCCGGCAAATCCGTCGGAAACGATATCGCCAAACATGTTGCCCGAAACAATTACGTTGTAGTTTTCAGGGTTTTTGGTTAGCCACATCATCATGGCATCGATGTTCACATCCTCTACCCAAATATTTGGGAACTCGTTCTTGCTCATCTCCTGAGCAATTTTTAGCATCATTCCTGAAGTTTCGCGAATTACGTTTGGTTTTTCGCAAACAGTGATTTTTTCAAAACCACGTTTCTTAGCATACTCAAAAGCTGCACGAACAATGCGTGTAGTATATTTTTTTGTGAAAATACGTGTAGAAACGGCTAACTCTTCACGTGGGCAGGTTGAAAAGTTATCCACAAACTTTTTGTGTGTCATCAGCGCATTGTAAACCTGATCGTTGGGGTTTGTCCACTCAACACCACCGTAAAGGCCCTCAGTATTCTGGCGGAAGATCATCACATCAACCTCAGGCTCTTCAATTGTGCTATCCTTCCCGCGACGAATGAAGTTCAGCGGATTTCCCTTCAGGGTTCTACATGGGCGCATGCAGATATCGAGATTGAAATGCTGACGCATTCCAACAATGGGGCTATAGTACTGAATGCCTTTCCCCTGTAACTCGGGAGCGAGTTCAGCAGCGGCTTTATCTTTTGGCTTTGAGGTAATAGCACCAAATAAGCCAATTTTATGCTGCTCAAGTAGTTTCAGGGTCCTGTCGGGTAGTGGATTTCCTTCTTTCCTCCAGAATTCCCATCCAATGTCACCCTCAACATAATCAGCCTGAAAACCTGCGGCCTCAAGTACTCGGATGCTCTCTTCCAAAACTGCTTTCCCGATGCCGTCGCCGGGCATTGCTACGATAGTTCTCTTTGCCATAAATAGTTTGTTTTTAAATGGTTAGAATTATTGTTGTTTTGTCTTCAAATCAGCTTAAAAAATAGTTCGGTAAAAATAAATAATAAAAAATAACTGACCAATGGAATTGTAACAATAAACGTTTGAAATAAATCTTTTTAAAAAAACAAATGCGTTTTTTAGCTTCAGATAGTTTGTTATATGCCTTTTTTAGTGAAAAAATGAAAAAAAACCTGAAATCAACAAAGATTTCAGGTTCTAATTTTTTTATTTGAAGTTTATCCAAGAATAACGCCAACTATGGTTGCAGATATTAATGATGCTAAAGTCCCACCAAGAAGCGCACGCATTCCGTAACGCGAAAGAAGAACTCGTTTTGTTGGAGCAAGGGAACCAATTCCACCAATTTGAATTCCAATCGAAGCGAAATTTGCAAACCCGCAAAGCATGTAGGTTGCCATAATTATCGATTTCTCCTGTGCAAATGCCCCAACCGATTTTAGTTCAGCAAGGCTAACGTAACCAATGAACTCGGTCATAATAAGCTTTTCGCCTAGCAGGCGTCCAAGCAATGTAATGTCTTCCTTGCAAACGCCTATTAGCCACATAACCGGGGCGAATGTATAACCCAGAATAAATTCGAGCGATAGCGATTTGTAGTTTCCTCCGGTAGCCTCAGCAATAACGTGGTTTAGGTTGGTCCATGCACCAATTTTATGCACAATAAAGTTGAACATTGCGATAAAAGCGATGAAAACTACCAGCATGGCAGCTACGTTAACGGCAAGTTTTAACCCCTCGGTTGTGCCATTTGATATGGCATCGAGAACGTTACTCCCAATTTTATCCTTCGGAATCTCAACGTTGGTGTCAATTTTCTCCGTTTGGGGAACCAGAATTTTCGAAACAACAACCGCACCGGGAGCGGCCATGATGGATGCAGCCAGCAAGTGTTTCGCAAAAATTAACCGTTGAACCGGATCGTCACCTCCGAGGAAGCTGATGTATGCTGCCAAAACGCCTCCGGCAAGAGTAGCCATTCCTCCGGTCATAACCAGCAGAATCTCAGAATTTGTCATTTTCTCAAGGTAGGCTTTAATCATAAGCGGCGATTCGGTTTGTCCCAGAAAAATATTTCCGGCAACGGAAAGGCTCTCGGCGCCCGAAAGTTTCATGGCTTTGGTCATAAGCCAGGCCAAAACCCACACAACCTTTTGGATTATTCCAAGGTAGAAAAGTAGACTGGTTAGCGCCGAGAAGAAAATAATGGTTGGGAGCACCTGGAATGCAAACACAAAACCGAACTTGTTCACATCCAAGAAACCTGGGAAAAGGAACTCGGTGCCAGCCTTTGAGAAATCGAGGATTTTCACAAATATTTTTCCAATAAAATCGAAGAAAAACTGTACGGGAGGGAACTGAAGAATTGCTATGGCAAGCAGAAGCTGAATAGCCAGTCCAATTCCAACAACTTTCCACGATACTGCCTTGCGGTTGGTGCTAAAAAGGTAGGCAATCCCAAATATTACCAGCAATCCGCCTAGTCCACGGAGCAACGAAATGAAGTTGAACTTAAATGCCTTTTTGGTAGGAACCAGCTTCGAATTCAAGTTGCTATTGGGCTGTTCGGTATCCTGTGTTGGTTGAGTTTGCTCTACCTGAACAACGGTTGTTGTGTCGGCTACAAGAGTAGAATCAACAGGTGTGCTATCGGCAGTTGAAACGATGGCTCCAATAAGTACTATGGCGATAGCCAGAGCATAGAGAACTTTCTTTATCATTTTGTGTGATTTAAGGTTTAGGTACGTTTGTTAAGCTCATCTCGAATTTTCGATGCCTTCTCGTAATCCTCGTTCATTATGGCTTCCTCGAGCAAAGCATTCAGCTCTTCAACAGAGAGTTTTTTTAACCCTTCAGTTAGGCTATCCGATTTTGGTTGTACAGTGGTTTTTTTTTCTGTGTGTGGGGAATCTTCTGGCTTGTCCTCAATGTCGAGAACAATGCCTGCTTTTTCTAAAATATCCTCAGTAGTATAAATGGGGCATCCAAACCGGAGCGCAAGAGCAATCGAATCGGAGGTGCGGGCGTCAATATAAACTTCTTTCTTGCCATTATCGCAGTGTAGTTTGGAAAAGAAAACCCCCTCTTCTAGTTTATATATTTGAACATCAATAATTTCAATACTAAAAGATTTGGCAAAGTTTAGGAAAAGATCGTGGGTGAGCGGGCGGGGTGGAGTTAATCCTTCCAGCTGAATGGCAATGGCTTGCGCCTCAAAACCACCTATGATTATTGGGATGCGTCGTTTACCTTCCTCCTCGCTCAGAACTAGCGCGTATGCTCCCGACTGAGTTTGACTATACGAAATTCCCAGCACGTTAAGTTTAACCCTGCTCATTTCAAATACATATTTTTGGTACCCGAAAATACGGATGACAAACTACAAACCTAATCGAATTTATGAAATAATACAAGAAGAAAGGGAGAATGTTTATAAAAAGAAGTGTTATTTTTGCAGCCTTCAAAGCAGTGAGAAAAGGAATTGTTCTATTTAAGCTCAGCAGGTTGCAATGGAAAATATTTTTTTGTTTTTTAGATATTATTTTTGCGAATCAAAATATCTTTTATACTTTTGCAAGCCCAAAAAGAGTTGAATAACCATTAATAGTTAAATAGATGTACGCGATTGTAGATATTGCCGGACAGCAGTTTAAGGTACAAAAAGATCAAAAGATCTTTGTTCATCGCCTAGAAGGTGAGGAAGGTGCCGAAATGAGCTTCGATCAGGTTCTTCTCGTTGAGAACGAGGGAAAAGTTACCCTAGGAAGTCCAGCCGTTAAGGATGCAAAAGTAACCGCAACCGTTCTTGAGCATGTTCAAGGCGATAAGGTTATTGTTTTCAAAAAGAAAAGACGTAAAGGGTACAAGCTGAAGAGAGGACATCGTCAGCAGTTTACCAAAATTCAAATTGGAGAAATTATTGCTTAACCGCATAAAAAGTTTTATAAAATGGCACATAAGAAAGGAGTAGGTAGCTCACGAAACGGTAGAGAATCCGAAAGTAAACGACTGGGCGTTAAACTTTTCGGCGGACAGGTTGCCAAGGCTGGTAATATCATCGTTCGCCAAAGAGGAACCAAGCATAATCCTGGTGTAAACGTGGGAATGGGTAAAGATCATACCCTCTTTGCGCTGGTTGATGGCGTTGTTTCGTTCCGCAAAAAAGCCGAAAACAAATCGTACGTATCTGTTATTCCGGCTGAAAGCTAGCACTGATTTTTTTACCTTACTATAAATCTCCTGTAGCTTCGCCAATGCGTTGCCCGTCAGGAGATTTTTACATTATTAAACTTTAGAATATGCTTACACTCAAACTTATTCGCGAAAGCAAGGACTTTGTAATTGATCGTCTGGCCGTGAAGCACTTCGATGCACAAGGAATTGTTGAGAGAATCCTTGAGATTGATGATAGCAGGAAGGCAACCCAGGTACAGCTCGACGGCAACCTAGCCGAGCAAAATACTATTTCCAAAGAAATTGGCCAGCTCTTCAAGGAGGGCAAAACCGTTGAGGCAAACTCGGCAAAAAATAAAGTTGCTGCTCTGAAGGAGCAATCGAAAGAGCTGGGCGAAAGTTTGGCTGAAGCAGAAAAGGAGTTGAATGCAGCGTTGGTTCTGCTCCCAAATATTCCTCACAAGTCGGTTCCTGAAGGTAAAACCCATACAGATAACGTTGAGGTTCGTTCCGGAGGAACCATCCCCGATTTGCACGAGGAAGCAATTCCACACTGGGATTTGGCCAAGAAATACGATATTATCGATTTTGAGTTGGGCGTTAAGATAACTGGGAGCGGATTCCCTGTTTACAAGGGGAAAGGTGCAAAGTTACAACGCGCACTCATCAACTTTTTCCTCGACGAGAATGTGGCAGCCGGATACGGCGAGGTTATGCCTCCGCTCATGGTGAATGAGGATTCAGCCTACGGAACAGGACAACTCCCCGATAAGGACGGACAAATGTACCATGCAACAGTTGATAATTTCTACCTGATTCCAACCGCAGAGGTTCCTGTAACCAATATTTTTAGGGATGTGATTCTTCATGCGTCAAACCTGCCGGTTAAGCTAACCGCTTACACTCCCTGTTTCCGTCGCGAGGCAGGATCGTACGGCAAGGATGTTCGCGGATTGAATCGCCTTCACCAGTTCGACAAGGTTGAGATTGTACAGGTTCAACATCCTGATCGCTCGTATGAAAGTCTGGAGGAAATGGTAACTCACGTTGAGAATATTCTAATAAAGTTGGAGCTACCTTACCGAATTATTAAGCTCTGCGGAGGCGACATGAGTTTCACCTCAGCTTTAACCTACGATTTTGAGGTTTTTTCGGCTGCTCAGCATCGCTGGCTTGAGGTTAGCTCGGTTTCAAATTTCGAATCGTTTCAGGCCAACAGGTTAATGTTAAGGTATAAAGAAGAAGGGGAGAAGAAGAACCAGCTAGCTCATACCCTTAATGGAAGTTCTTTGGCTTTACCGCGCATTGTGGCTTCGCTGCTTGAGAATAACCAAACTCCACATGGAATTAAAATTCCGAAAGTTCTTCAAGGTTACTGTGGATTTGATATGATAGAGGTACAGTAAAGTATTAAATTGAAAATATGTAAAAGCCGGTTTCTGAACATCAGAAACCGGCTTTTCAGTTACAGAAATTGTTGTAATATATTCGTGAAATAAATTGAATGTATTGTGGTGTTAGGTTAATTGTTTTTCCTCTCAATTTCCTTAAGGCTAGCCAGCTTCTTGGTTTCAATAAAATCCTGAATCCCTCCGAAATGTTCCTTTACGCGCTGGTTGCCAAACTCGTAAACTTTTGAAGTGAGACCGCTCAGAAAATCGCGATCGTGGGATACAACCACCAGCGTTCCGTCGTAGTTTACCAGAGCTTCCTTTAGTAAATCTTTAGTTCGTAAATCGAGGTGGTTTGTTGGCTCATCGAGAATGAGGAAATTTACAGGTTGAAGAAGCAGCTTAATCATTGAAAGACGAGTACGTTCGCCACCTGAGAGAACCTTAACTTTTTTGGTCCAGCTGTCGGCACCAAACATGAATGCTCCCAGCAAATCTTTAATTTTTGTTCGAATATCGCCAACGGCAACATCGTCAATGGTTTGGTATACGGTTAGCTCCTCGTTTAGAAGCGAAGCTTCGTTCTGAGCGAAGTAGCCAACCATTACGTTGTGCCCAAGAGTTAGCCTTCCCTGATGTTCAATCTCTCCCATTATTGCTTTCACCATTGTTGTTTTTCCCTCACCATTTTTGCCAACAAAGGCAACTTTATCTCCTCGATTTAGGGTGAATGAAGTATCCTTAAAAACTAAATGGTCTCCATATGATTTAGAGAGTTCGTTTACAATTAGAGGATGATTTCCCGAACGAGGGGAAGGGGGAAATCGTAACCGAAGCGCGGATGTATCCTCCTCGTCAATTTCAACCAGCTCAAGCTTGTCGAGCATTTTTACACGGCTTCTCACCTGGTTGGTTTTGGAGTAGGTTCCCTTGAAACGTTCAATAAACTCTTCGTTATCGGCAATCATTTTTTGCTGCTCCTCGTATGCTCTTATCTGCTGCAATCGTCGGTCCCTGCGAAGTTCGAGATACTTGGTGTAGTTTACCTTGTAGTCGTATATCCGACCCATAGTAACCTCAATGGTGCGGTTGGTGATATTGTCGACAAAAGCACGATCGTGCGAAATTACGATAACAGCTTTTGCGCTGTTGATGAGAAACTCTTCGAGCCACTGAATGGATTCAATATCGAGGTGGTTTGTGGGCTCGTCGAGAAGAATTAGGTCGGGGTTTTTTAGAAGAATTTTGGCCAGCTCAATTCGCATGCGCCAGCCACCACTATACTCGCTGGTAGGGCGAGTAAATTCGCTTCGCAGAAAACCCAGGCCAATCAGAATTTTTTCAACCTCAGCATGATAGTTAACTTCCTCGAGAGAATAAAACTTCTCGCTCAGTACGGAAACATCCTCAATGAGCTTGTAGTACTCTTCCGATTCGTAATCGGTTCTGGATGCGAGTTCTTCGTTTATTTCTTTAATTCTTGCCTCCATCTCGAAAATATGAGCGAAAGCTTGCGAAGCTTCTTCGAATACAGTTCGGTTATTATCGACCATTAAGTGTTGGGGCAGATATGCAATTATTGCATCCTTTGGCGCAGTAACTCTCCCTCTGCTAGGTGTTTTCTCGCCTGCGAGTATTTTTAGCATTGTAGATTTTCCGGCACCGTTCTTGCCCATCAGGGCAATACGATCCTTCTCATTTATAGCAAACGAAATATCCTTAAACAGCGTTGTACCGCCAAACTCAACCGTAAGTCCATCAACAGAAATCATAGTAATTCCCCGAATTTTAAGAGCCGCAAAGATAGTAACCTTGAAATGAAAAAACCATACCAGAAATGTGTTTTAAAAACTAATTGCATTTATTTGTAAAAGAGCGTTTTAAAGCAAGCAGAGATTTGTATTCGGTGATATTTATGCAAACTGTGAGACAGATTTATCAAACCGTTTTTTACTATCTTCACAACTTAAAACAGTAACATGAACTTAGGCAAGATTTCTTATGTTTATGCAGGATTTACAATCCTTTTCTGGGGAACGGCTGCAACTGCTTTTAAAATTACTCTGGAGAATTTTACGTTTATTCAGCTGTTGGCTTGGGCATCGTTATTCTCAACTATAATTCTTTTCACAATACTTTTGCTAACAGGTAAGTTTCGTGAATTATTTACTGTAACTCAAAAACAAATTGCAACCTCCTTTATTCTTGGGATGTTCAACCCGTTTGCATACTATTTTATTCTTTTAAGGGCTTATGAGTTACTGCCTGCGCAGGTAGCCCAACCACTAAATTTTGTATGGCCCATTGTTTTGGTGGTTTTATCAATCCCAATTTTGGGGGAGAAACTTACATTGCGGAGTTTTATTGCTTTGGTAGCCAGTTTTATTGGGGTTGTGCTGATAACTTCGCAGGGTGAGTTTTCGCTATTTAAAAAGAGCGATCCGTTGGGTGTATTTTTAGCATTATCGAGTTCGGTTGCATGGGCATTGTACTGGTTATTCAACCTTAAGTATTCGAAGATTGATCCGGTTGTCAGACTTTTTATGAACTTTGCATTTGCTACATTGTTTTCGTTTGCTGCCGGAATTTTTTTCAATGATTTTTGGATACTAAATTTGAAAGGAATTTTTGGTTCATTATACGTGGGTGCTTTTGAAATGGGAATTACTTTTTACCTTTGGCTAAAAGCGTTAAGTTTGGCAAAATCAACAGCTAAATTGGGGAATATAATTTATGTTGTTCCCTTTGTATCGTTAGTTTTTATTAATACGGTAGTTGGGGAAAAAATTTATTGGACAACGATAGTTGGACTTTTAATAATTGTTTCAAGTATACTCTTTCAGCAGCTATCACCTAGTAAAAAGTTATAAAAAATGAGAATAATAAGATGTGTGAAGTTTTCGCTTATCTCTATCGTTTTGTTTTATTCTTTATCGTTTGTTGGGTGCAATAGAGATGATGACGACCAATACCTGGAGGCCAATCTGGCGTTGTATAGTTTCATGGATTACTGGTACCTTTGGTACGAACACATGCCAGCAGTTAACGTGGAAGATTATCCTTCTCCCATTGAGTTGCTTGAAGCATTGCGTTACAAGGAGCTAGATAGGTGGAGCTACGTTACCACGAGGCAGAATCTTGAGGCATACTACGAGGAGGGCAAGTACGTGGGTTACGGTTTTGGTAGTGCTTTTGATGCGAACAACAACCTCTGGATAACTTTTGTGTTTCGTAACTCCCCTTTTACTGAATTTGGGGTGGAACGTGGATGGAGAATTACAAAAATAAATAGCATCACCCCAACGCCAGAGAATGTGAACAGTTTACTTGGCCCCGATGATGTTGGATTCAAAACCACATTCACTTTTGCCGGGCCAAACGATGAGGTTATTGTTCGGGTTGTAGAAAAATCGGTAATAGCCATGAATACTGTGCTAATGGATACAATTTACAATTTTAATGGGAGCAAGGTAGGCTACTTTGTTCTTAAAGGGTTTATAACACCAACAACCATTGAACTCGATGAAGTGTTTAGTGACTTTCAACTTCAGGGAGTGTCCGATTTGATAGTTGATTTAAGGTATAATACGGGAGGTAGCCTCGATGTTTCAAACCATTTGGCAGGTCAAATTGCTGGGTCTGTTGCTAACGGGGAAATATATGCAACACTAGTACATAACGATAAGCGTCAAGATAAAAACTATTCATCGTATATCACTGCAAAACCAAATTCTCTGTCGTTAAACCGGGTTGTTTTCGTAACAACTGGTTTGTCAGCTTCAGCAAGCGAGGCGCTTATAAATGGCCTCAAACCCCATATGGGTGTTACGTTAGTTGGTAGCACAACCTACGGGAAACCTGTTGGAATGTACGGAAAAACTTATGAGAATTTCGATTGGGCGTTCGTCCCTATATGCTTCCGAGTATTGAACGCAAACGGAGAAGGCGATTTTTATGATGGGATACCTGTTGATTATACATGTGCCGACGGGGTTGAGTTCCCATTTGGCGATTTGAATGAAGCAAGCATTTTTACTGCAATAAATTATCTTACGGGGACTATTGTGAAAACAGAGCCCATTGAATCAAGTAAAGTGCTAGACTATCAAGTTTATAATGGAATTCAAAGTGAAATCGGTGCTTGGTAAAATGAATGTACATCCCGAAAGAATAATTCTTGGAATCGACCCCGGTACATCGGTGTTGGGGTATGGTGTCATACGGGTTCTTGGGAAGAATAAATCGGAACTCATAGTGCTGGGAGTTGTTGATTTGAAAAAGTATCCTGACCATTACCTTAAGTTAAAGGCAATTTACGAAAGGGTTCAACAGCTGGTAATTGAGTATCTGCCCGATGAGGTTGCCATTGAAGCGCCATTCTTTGGAAAGAATGTGCAGAGTATGTTGAAACTAGGACGAGCCCAAGGGGTTGCCATGGCCGCTGTGCTGTCGCGTTCAGTGCCAATATTCGAGTATGCACCCCGAAAGATTAAAATGGCAATCACTGGGCAGGGAAACGCCTCGAAGGAGCAGGTTGCTGCCATGTTGAAAAGTATTCTCAAAGTGAACGACTTTGACCAGAAATACTTCGACGCTACCGATGGGCTGGCAGCAGCCGTTTGCCATAGTTACCAGCTTCATGGAACAGGAGGAGGAGCAAAGGTTAGCAGCTGGGAAAAATTCATTAAAACTAACCCCACAAGGGTTAAGAAGTAACGCTTTTTAACATTTTTTACATTCTCATATTATTTTAATGGTTTTTCAAGTCCCATAGAAAAAGGTATCTTTGTTTTTTTGAAAAGTAAGGAGGAGGATTTATGGGAATAGTTAGCATGTTTAAAACACCTAGGCCACGCCAGTTTAACTACAGGCCAGTTTTTTACGATGAACGCAAGGAAGCGCTCAAGGAGCGTGAGCAACAAATAAAGCAGGAGTTGGGATTAACCGACGAGAATGAGATTCGTGTGTCGGGAATAAAAGGTAGGATGAGAGGCTACTACGCTCGCTCGGTACGTAGCAAATCAAAGAGTAATTTTAGGCTAATCATTATTTTAGCTATTCTGCTACTTCTGGCGTACTTCTTCTTTTACTACTAGAATTTCCTTATAGTTTATGGCTGACGTAATTCATCTTCTCCCCGATTCGGTGGCAAACCAAATTGCAGCTGGCGAGGTAGTTCAACGACCCGCTTCGGTTGTGAAAGAACTTATGGAAAATTCTGTTGATGCTGGTTCCACGCGTATTGAGGTGAATGTCAGGGACGGAGGGAAAGCGCTGATTCAGATTATTGACGATGGTTGCGGTATGTCGGAAACCGATGCAAGGCTTTGCTTCGAGCGACATGCAACATCGAAAATAGCGAAGGCCGACGATCTGTTTGCAATAAAAACCATGGGGTTTCGTGGAGAAGCGTTAGCCTCAATAGCAGCCATAGCTGAGGTTGAACTGCGTACTCGACGAGCTAGCGACCAGGTGGGAACCTATATCCGAATTGTAGGCTCCGATGTGGCAAAACACGAGCCTGCCGCCTGCGCCCAGGGTGCAAACTTCAGCATAAAAAACCTCTTTTTTAATGTTCCAGCCCGTCGAAAGTTTTTAAAAAGCACCTCGCTGGAGTTGAAGCATATTATTTCTGAATTTCAGCGGGTTGCACTGGGTAACCCACACGTTTCGATGGTGCTGTCGCATAACGGAGCCGATATCTACAACTTACCAGCGGCAAACTTCAAGCAGCGAATTGTTAGCCTCATGGGAAGAAACGTCAACCAGCAGCTGCTGGAGTTAAATGCTCCTACATCGGTAATAAAAATATCGGGATTCATCGGTAAACCTGAGAGCGCAAAGAAAAGCCCAGGCGAACAGTTCTTCTTCGTGAATAACCGTTTCATGAAGAATCCCTACCTACACAAAGCGGTAACCAAATCGTACGAGAAGCTGCTGGCTCCCGATGCAATCCCCCCTTATTTTATTTACTTTGAGATTGACCCGGAGGCCATTGATGTAAACATTCACCCAACTAAAACCGAAATAAAATTTGAGGACGAGCGAGTAATTTGGCAAATTCTGCATGCAGCAGTTAGGGAAACTCTGGGGAAATTTGCGGTAGTGCCCTCGCTCGATTTTGAGAGCGAAATGGCGGTTGATATCCCCTTCTTCCCAAAGAGTGCGCCTGTTAGTGTGCCTGAAATAATGGTTAACCCCAGTTACAATCCATTCGAGGAAGAGAATGTAAGGGTTCGTCCCACAAGGGGAATGCAACTTGATTACCAAAAAAAATCGGTTGAGGGATGGCAGGAACTTTACCACAACGAAAGGGGTATAGGTTTTGAGGACGAGATAGTTGAGAGCAAACTTAACATCGATCCAGAAGAGGAAGAATCACTTTTTCCCAAGGCAACTCAACGGTTCTTCCAGTTTAAGAACAGGTACATACTCTCATCGGTGAAGTCGGGGCTAATGGTTATTGACCAACGGAGAGCTCACGAACGCATTCTGTTCGAGAACTTTCTGCTTAACCTTTCCATGGGCCCCGCCAGCGCACAGCAGGAACTTTTCCCACATACCATTGAGCTTAGCGCCGGCGATTTCACTTTACTCGATCAAATAAAGGAGGAACTCTCGCTTCTGGGAGTTGAGTTATCAATTTTAGGGAAGGATACAGTTGCTGTGAATGCGTTGCCAGCACACTTAAAAATTCCCAATCCTGAGAAGTTTGTGATTGAACTACTGAGCTACTTTAAAGAAAATATGGGAAACGCAAAGGTTGACGCGCACCAGAAGCTGGCCATGTCAATGGCAAAAGCCTCAGCAATTCCGTATGGACGATCGTTGGATCCATTTGAAATGCAGGATTTAGTTGACAAACTTTTTGCATGTAAGCAACCTAATCATTCGCCCGATGGCAAGCCTGTAGTTCACATTCTTCAAACCGATGAGATTGAAAAAAAGTTTAAGTAATTGGTTTCTAATTATTAACTTAGTATACATAAGCAAACAGAACAAACTAGCATTTTATGCGTTTGTTTTACAGAAAAATAGTTGAATTATGAGTACAATGGGCCGAACAGGTTTCGAGAACATCCCTCCTGTGGTAAAAAACCTGATAATCATAAATGCCATCCTTCTTCTTGTTACCTGGGTGTTGGGGACAAGTTTTGGTATTGATTTAAACCGCATTTTAGGGCTTTTCTATTTTGGTTCCTCCTTGTTTCGTCCACACCAAATAGTTACCCACATGTTTATGCATGGTGGACTTACCCACCTGTTTTTTAATATGTTTGCCCTGTTCATGTTTGGGCGGATTCTGGAACAGGTATGGGGAAGCAAACGCTTTCTTACCTACTACATGGTTACCGGGCTGGGCGCTGCACTACTTCACACGCTAGTAATTCATTTTCAAATTACTGGGATAGAAAAAGCAGCTACCGCAATGCTGAACACCCTTTCACCCGAAACCTTTGCGGCATTCGTCACAAAATACTTCCCCGAGTACTACGGAACAATATACGACAATATGCTGGGAGCCTGGTTCAACAACCCAAACAACCAAGTATTTATGAATCAGGCACAAGAGTATGCACGTCAACTTATTGATGCAAAAATGAACGTGCCAACAGTAGGCGCATCGGGTGCTGTTTTTGGCGTACTTTTAGCTTTTGGGATGTACTTCCCCAATACCCAGCTAATGCTTATTTTCCCTCCAATACCCATAAAAGCCAAGTACTTTGTGATGGGCTACGGCGCCATTGAACTTTGGCTAGCAATAACTCAACCAGGAAGTAACATTGCGCATTTTGCGCATTTGGGTGGCATGCTTTTTGGTTTTATTTTCATTAAGTACTGGGCGCATAGGCGCGATAGATTTTATTAGTTTTAAAAACAGACTTTTACACATGAATATAATTGATGAGATAAAGCAATCGTTCAGGGAAGGTGGCTTGCTGGTGAAGATAATATACGTCAACCTGGCGGTTTTTTTAGTATTCAACATTCTTAAAGCGTTGCTTTTTCTTGCCGGTTCAGATTTTGGCTATACGCTCTCGCAATACCTTGCAGTCCCGGCTTACATTCCGAACCTACTTAGCAGGCCATGGACAATTTTTACCTACATGTTTTTCCATGAGGGGTTCATTCATATCCTGTTCAACCTTCTATGGCTGTACTGGTTTGGAAGGATTTTCTTGGGTTACATGTCGGAGCGTAAGTTACTGGGTGTTTACCTTATGGGGGGAGTTGCCGGAGCGTTCCTGTATATTCTTTTTTATAATGTGTTCCCCGTTTTTGCCAATGTGCTTCCGATTTCTTACGCTTTGGGAGCATCGGCGTCGGTTTATGCCGTAGTTTTTGCAGCGGTAACCTACGCACCAAACGTATCGTTAAACCTGCTTTTCATTGGCCAAGTGAGGCTGAAGTATATTGGAGCCTTTTTAATAGTTCTTGATGTGATTAGTATTGCCGGAAGCAATGCCGGCGGGCACATTGCTCATCTTGGCGGAGCGCTATTCGGGTTTCTTTACATTTACTCGTATAATAAGGGTTTCGACTTGGTGAAGCCCGCAACCTGGCTAATTGATGTTTTCTCGGCTTCATCATCAACCCGAAAGAGGAGCAAAATGAAGGTAAACTACAAGCGTGCTGCTGCCGATGATTTTGAGTACAACAAAATGAAAGCTGAAAAGCAAGCTGAAATTGACAGAATTCTCGAAAAAATTTCGAAGGCTGGATATGAAAGCCTAACGGCCGATGAGAAGAATACGCTGTTTAGCTTGAAAAAGTAGTTAGCATGAAACTAATTCAAAAGCTGGGGAACCATTTCATGGTGTTTGTGAGCCTGCTGCTTGGGCTTGCACTGGTTTTTAGCTACCTTTCAGTTTACGTTAATCCTCAGTTTTTTTGGCTTTTCGGGATAGTTGGGTTAGGCTATCCTATATTACTTTTATTGAATTTGTTTGTGCTTGTTTACTGGATTCTAAGATGGAAGTGGGAGGTTTTAATTCCTCTGGTAGCAATCCTGTTGGGGATAAACCATTTCTCAAGTTTCTTTCAATTTCCCTTTGGGAAGGGAAGTATTACCAGCAAGGATGATGTTAAAATCCTGTCGTACAATGTGAACCTTTTTAAACTTTACCACTGGTCCAACGAGGAGCCTACATTCAATAAAATATTTGATTTTATTAGAAATGAGAACCTCGATATTGTTTGCCTTCAGGAGTTCTTCGTAGTAAAAGGGAAGCTAACCGAGAAGCAGGTTCGCGAAAAAATTGGGTACAATTCCCATGTTGGTTATATAGTAAAACGGAAAGAGTCGGGGTACGGGTTAGCAACCTTTAGCAAGTATCCAATTGTGAATACTGGCGAAATAAAATTCGAGAATAGCGCCAATGCCTGCATTTTTACCGATGTTTTAGTTAATGGTGATACGATTAGGATATACAACAACCATTTACAGTCGGTAAGGCTAAAGGAACGCAATATTAACTTCTTAATCAACCAGAGTTACCGCAAGGATTCTCAGAAGATGGACGAGATTAAGGATATCTCATTCCGCTTTCGCGATGCCCTGGTTAAACGGGCTCAGCAGGTTGAACTTGTTACCGAGCACATCATGAAAAGTCCGTACCCTGCTGTTGTTTGTGGCGACTTTAACGAATCGCCCATCTCCTACAACTACCGTCAAATGCGGAAAAACCTCGATGACTCATTTACTGAAATGGGCTCGGGAGTTGGTTATACCTACCGTGGGTTCATTCCTTCGTTCCGTATCGATTTTATCCTGTATAATCCTGAATTTGTAGCAACATCATACCGCTCGCCAAAGGTTAACTATTCCGATCACTACCCAATAATTTCAACAATAAGTCTTAAGTAGAATTTGGTTGGTTACACCATTTTTTTCGGGTCGACCCACTGATTATACTGTTGCTCGGTAACGTATCCCAGCTGTATAGCAGCTTCCTTTAGGTTTATTCCTTCGGCATACGCTTTTTTGGCTACCTCAGCAGCCTTTTCGTAGCCAATATGCGGATTTAATGAAGTAACGAGCATTAGCGAGTTGTTAAGGTTCTTTTCAATGTTTTGTAGGTTTGCTCCAATGCCAACAACACAGTTTCTGTTGAAACTCGTTAAGGCTTGAGCCAGAAGTTTCGCCGATTGTATGAAGTTGTAGGCAATTAGCGGTTTGTACACATTCAGCTCAAAGCTACCGCTGAGTCCGCCAATGGTTATGGCCGAGTCGTTACCTATTACCTGAGCGCACGCCATGGTAAGGGCTTCAACTTGGGTTGGGTTAACCTTCCCTGGCATTATCGATGAACCCGGCTCGTTGGCAGGTAACGAAATTTCACCTATCCCGCTTCGTGGCCCTGAGGCCATAATTCGAATGTCGTTGGCAATTTTTGTTAAGCTAACCGCAAGCTGTTTAAAAGCACCGTGGGTTTCAACCATGGCATCGTGGGAGGCCAACGCCTCAAACTTATTGCGCGCAGGGACAAACGGGTACCCGGTTATCTCTGATATAATTTGAGTTACATTATCTGAAAAACCCTTGGGCGCATTAATTCCTGTACCCACTGCTGTTCCGCCAATGGCTAACTCAAGTAGATGTGGTAACGTGTTTTCAATGGCCATAAGTGCATGCTCAAGTTGCGATGCGTAGCCCGAGAATTCTTGTCCAAGAGTCAACGGTGTTGCGTCCATCCAGTGTGTACGGCCAATTTTGATTGTTCCTGAAAAATCTTTACTTTTCTCTTTCAGGGTTTCAATTAAACCTTTTAGTGAGGGAATAATGTTTTCAACCGTTAGCGTATATGCAGCAATGTGCATGGCTGTTGGGAAAGTGTCGTTGCTGCTCTGCGATTTGTTCACATCATCGTTTGGATGAAGGAACTTCTGCTGGTCGCTTAAATCGCCTCCGCTAATCAAGTGCGCACGGTTAGCAATTACCTCGTTCAGGTTCATGTTGGTTTGGGTTCCCGAGCCGGTTTGCCATACCGATAGGGGAAACTCGGAATTATGCTTTCCTTCCAGAATTTCATCGCATACTTTAACAATAGAATCCTTCTTGTCTTCAGAAAGTATTCCGTACTGATTGTTTGCAATGGCAGCCGATTTTTTAACTAACGCGTAGGCGTTAATTATTTCAACGGGCATTTTTTCATCGCCAATGTTGAAGTTTAAAAGAGATCGCTGGGTTTGGGCTGCCCAAAGTTTTGTGGCAGGGACTTCTACATCGCCCAATGTATCGTGTTCTATTCTAAAAATATTATCCATGTGTTTTTTTATTATAAAGTTAAAAATAAAAGGAGAGAGCTGCAGGCCCTCTCCTTTGAAAAACACATTGTATAACCATTTAAAACCTAAACCCAACTTATAAACAAACTAGTTACTTTTTAGTTCACCCGAACCTGTAATTTTTGCATCGATTCGTGGATTTCCTGAGTAGCGAATGTCTCCGCTTCCAACAATTCGTGCGGTAAAATTGTCTTTTACAACAATGTACGCATCGCCTGAGCCAACAATGCTTACTTCGGCATCGGTAAACTCAATTCCCGAAATGGACACATCGCCCGAGCCGCTTACGCTTACATCTGCTTTTTTACCTACCGAGCTGCCTTCTACATTTATATCACCCGACCCTGATACTTTAGCAGCGAGTTCTTCTACAGAAAGAGAAGGAACACTAATGTCGCCGCTACCGGAGATGCTTAGAAGCAATGTTTCGGCCTTAATTGGGGTTTCGGCTTTTATGTCACCCGAACCGGAGATGGATAGCTTTTCAACCCTTGGCATGGTAATATACACCTTTAGCTTAGCATCGCCCCAAGAAATGTTAAACCCTTTCTCGGTTTTTATTCTAAGGGTTCCGCCTTCAACTACCGTTTCAATTTTATGCAGAATATCCTTTTCTGCCTCAACGGTAACGCTAAAATTATCGCCTTGCGAGAGGAAAACATCACCTGAAATGGCCAGCTCAATGCCGGTAAAATCTTTTACATCCCTCTTTTCAGTTTTGGTTTCACCGCTGTAGATGGTTCCGCACGATGATAGAACCACGAAGCCTAATAGTGTTGCTGCGATTAGCTTTGCTGTTATTGTTTTCATAATAAATTGAATTAGTTTGTACATAGCAATGACGAGGAGTTAAATCGAAACGCTGCATAAAAAAAGAAGAGAGCGTCTCAAAAGTTCATTGTGTGACTTAGTGAAGGACACTGAGAAACTCTGTGAAACTTATAATTTATTGTATCACAATGCATCACGAGGGAATCACAGAGTCCCACAGAGTAGTAAATCAAATCCTTTTTAACGTTTGAGACACCCTCTTCGAAGAAAAACTATACCCAGCGAACCAGGTTGAAATCCATTCGATGGGGTAGCTCGTTATTTTTTGCGTATATTCTAATTCCCGAATCGAAAACGCCCGGGTCGTTGGGAACAAAATTCAGCCTAAAGGTGGCTCGTTTATCTTCAATATGTTCTAAATCGAAGTCCTGACGATGCTTAATAACTACCTCGCTATCATCGGCAAGTTCCACCATAATTAGTTCAACGCCAACATCGTCGGGAGATAAGCTGCCCAGGTCGAGAATAACTTCAGAAGAGTACTCTTTCCCAAGTACGATGCTTTGCCGTGAAATGTCGAATTGTTCAGCCTTTATTATTTCAAGCCCATCCCAGTGGTTTGAAACTTTTCGTTTCCAAATTGCAATTCGCTTTGCAAGTTCGTAATCATCGTTGGTAAGCCTTGATGAGCGTAGGTATAGTTTATGGTAAAACCTGCTCTCGTAATCCTCCATCATCCGTGTTGTTGTAAATTGTGAGGCAACCTCATGGATTGATTTTTTGATGCAGGAAACCCAGTCAGTTGGAACATCATCCTCACCGCGCCGGTAGTACATTGGAACGATTTCATTCTCCAGCAAGCTGTAAATTAGTTCAGCATCGAGTTCATCCTGAAACTCCTGTTGCTGGTAGGTACGATCCTGTGGTAAGGCCCAACCTGCTCCTGGTTTATATCCTTCAACCCACCAGCCGTCGAGCACGCTGAAGTGCAAGGCTCCGTTCATTACAGCCTTCATGCCACTGGTGCCTGATGCCTCGAGAGGGCGGGTTGGTGTATTAAGCCAAATATCGACCCCCTGTACCATTTTTTTTGCCAGCTCCATGTCGTAGTTCTGAAGGAAAAGGAAGCGCCCCACGAATTCTGGTTTTTTACTTACTTCAACCAGCCTTTTTATTAAGTCTTGTCCAGCTTTATCGTTCGGATGTGCCTTGCCGGCAAAAATAAATTGGACAGGCATTTCCTCGTTGTTAATAATGCTTGAAAGTCGCTCCAAATCGCGAATTAATAGGTGAGCTCGCTTGTAGGTAGCAAAGCGACGGGCAAATCCAATCGTAAGTACATCGTCTCTTAAATTTTCCTGAATTTCAACAACTTGCCTTGGGCTTTCATACTTAATTATGTGTGGGTTTACAAGTCGGGTTCTGATGTAATCGATAAGTTTTTTTCGCTGAGCATTGGTTGCATCCCAAAGTTTTGCGTCGGGGATATTAAGAATATTTTCCCAGTTAGGGTTATTGTCGTAACATTTTTCTATGCTATTATTTTCAAGGAGGCAACGAATTTCTGGGCAGGTCCAGGTAGGGTAGTGTACCCCGTTTGTTACGAAACCAACATGCATTTCACTCTGGAAGTATCCTGGCCATAGGCCGGCAAACATTCTCCTGCTAACATCGCCATGAAGCAGGCTAACCCCATTCATTTCTTGTGATAGGTTTGCTGCAAGATGGCTCATCGAGAAACGTTCGGTTTGGTCTCCTGGGTTTAACTTCCCGAGGTTCATAAATTGTCCCCACTCAATACCAAGCCTTTCGGGATAATGAGCCATATAGGTACGAACAATATCCTCGGGGAACGAATCGTGTCCTGCAGGAACAGGTGTATGGGTGGTGAATAAGCTTGAGGCGCGGATGATTTCTACTGCTTCGGTGAAGGAGAATTTTTCCTCACCGATTAATGTTCTTAAACGTTCTAAACCTGCAAATGCAGCGTGCCCTTCATTAAGGTGGAACACGTTGGGTTCAATCCCAATTTCGTTCAGAGCGCGTACACCGCCAATGCCAAGAAGCATCTCTTGCTTGAACCGGTTTTCCCAGTCGCCACCATAAAGGTGGTGGGTTATGGTTCTGTCCTGAGGTTGGTTGTCTTCAAAATCAGTATCGAGGAGGTAAAGTTCAGTTCGTCCAATATCCACTCGCCAAATGCGAGCAGTAACGGTGCGACCGGGAAGTCCAATGGTTATGGTTTTCCACTTTCCGTTGGCATGCCGAACTGGTTTGGCAAGTGTTTGTGAAAAGTTTTGCTGGTCATAGGTTGCTATCTGTTGACCTGTAGAGGAGAGCTGCTGCGTGAAGTATCCGTAACGGTAAAAAAGGCCAATGCCAACAATCGGGATATTCCTATCCGAGGCTTCTTTTAGATAATCACCAGCCAGAACACCAAGCCCTCCTGAGTATAGTTTAAGGGAAGCATGTAATCCGAACTCCATACTAAAGTATCCAATTACCGGACCTTTGCGACCAATTTTTTCCTTCATGTAATGTTTGTAGTGTTCGTGAACCTTATGAAGTTTGGTCAGGAACTCTTCGTCGTTCTCGAGTTTTTGAAAGCGTTTAAACGATATTCTTTCTAAAAACAGAATGGGATTCTGATCGCATTCGAACCAAAGTTCGGGCTTGATGGATTCGAATAGTTCAATGGCATCAGGATTCCAGCACCACCATAGGTTTTTTGAGAGTTCATCAAGGGCAACCAGTTTCTCGGGAATATTCTTTTGGATAAGAACCCTGACCCAGTTGGGTTTGTTAATGCGAAATTTACGCTCAATGTAAGGAAGTTGCTCTTCCCGATCTTCCTCCATGAACTGTTGGGTTCTTTGTTCAACCTTATGCAGTGATACGTTATAGGCTTGTCGGTAGTGTTCAATTAAATTTTTCCAAAGGGCAATTTGTGATACCTCAAAAGCGTTGTCCCTAATATTTTCTTGCTGTTGAATACTTAACCCAGCATAATGGCAAATTCCATTTGCTATTTCGTCAACCACGTAACTATCGTTATCATCGGTGCGTTCTATTACCTTAATGCCAGGATGTTCAAGTTTGAAGTAGGTGTTAACCCACAAACCAAAACCAGCAAGAGTTGTAGTAATGGTTGGAACATGAAAAGCAAGGCTTTCTAATGGGGTATAGCCCCAAGGTTCGTAGTACGATGGGAAAACGGAAATATCCATCCCGATTAGCAAGTCGTAGTATGGCATGTTGAAAATTCCATCGTTGCCATTTAGGTAGCACGGAACGAAGAATACCTTTACCTGATCGCTCGATGAATTGTGAAGGCCAACACTTTTTATTCGGTTAAGTATTGGATCGTTGTCTGAATCGTTTAGGTAGTGAGTAAGGTGTGTATCGCTTAGCACAATAATATTTTCGTTATCCTTCTCCTGCAGGTTACGGAAAACATCTTTACGAGGGCCATGATGTCCGGCAGGAATGAGAATAAATGCAAGAACCTCACGGTCGAGGTTGGGGCAATCGTTCAGTTTTGCTAGGGCATCGATAAAAACGTCTATCCCTTTATTCTTAAATTCGTAACGGCCACTGATTCCAACAACCAATGCATCCTTTGTAACATCGTGAGCAAGAAGAGCCTCGGCAACCTCGTAGAACTTAACTTTTGCCTCAATACGTCGGAGTTTAAACTCATCGTCTTCGGGAACAAAGCTGTTCTCGAAGCCGTTGGGAGTAACTATGTCAACGGCTTTCCCGTGGAACTGGAGACACTCCTTAGCGGTAATATCGCTCACAGTTGTGTAGCAATCGGCCTCAAGGGCAGAGGTTTTTTCAAGCGATTGTTTCGAAACTACGTTGAACTCGATAGCTTTGGCATCGGCGTTGTACTTGTCAAGTTTTCCATAAAGGGGGATGTTGTTACCCGCAATACACCTCCCCATAACGGTTGCGTGGGTTGTGAAAACAGTGCCTATTTGAGGCATTTTTTGCTTAAGATATAGAAGGCCTGTTCCGGTCATCCATTCGTGGAACTGAGCAACAACCCGGTGACGGTTGCTGAGCTGGAAGTTGGTAAAACTTTCAATAACTTTGCCAGCGGCATATCCGAAAAGAGCAGGTTCAACGTAGTCCCATTGGCCTGTAATTGAGTCGAGCTTGAATTCTTCCCAGAACTTTTTAAAAATCTCATCTTTTAGTGAGAAAAACGAAGTGAAGTCTACCAGGATTGCAATGGGCGAACCATTAATTTTCCATCTTCCTACTCTAACCCTTAGCCCTTCGTCGAAGGCTTTGTTTTTCCACGATGATAGTAGCTGGAGATCCTCGGTGAACTCAGGATGGGTTTCGGGGTCACGCCAAATATCCGGTCCTATCAGAATTAAGTTATTTTTATACTCATCAAGTAGAGTTAACGATTTGGTAGAGATTACTGTATGGATTCCTCCTACCTTATTACATATCTCCCAGCTTACCTCAAAGAGGTAATCTGGTCTAATCACCTTCTCTTTCATAGCCTAACTTATTGTTATTGAGATTGTAGTATGTTATGAAGTTACTTCTTTTTCGCTGCATTTTTTTTCACCGTTGTTGGTTTGGTTAAATCGGGTTTCTTTCTTGCTGAAGTTTTTGGTAATGCAGCTGTTTTCGCTGCTTTTTTAGGTTTTTTTGTGGTGGCCTTTTTTGTTTCACCCTTTTCTGCTGGGCTTACTTTGCTCGCTTTAAGTTCTCTTAGTTTAGCTTCGTACTGCATAATAAGCTCATCAACATCGTGGTCTCCAATTGGAGTGGTCGCATGCTGGTTTGGGTCACGTAATGAATCAACTCGTAGTTTGAAGTCGCTGAATGCATTCATAAAGTTAATGAACGCTTCGTAGGGGGAGTCGTACGGGTTGAAATACTTATGAACATCGCCATCGCTAAACCACTTGGTACACATGTAGTAAAAATGGTCGCTGGTTTGCAGGTATTTCCAGTCGCGCTGAATGTCGGGGTCGTCAATTCTGCTGACAATTTCTGAAAGTTGGTAAAGGTTGTTGAACGCTTCATCCTGCATTTCATTTCCCAGCCAAGCTGTTAAATCACGCTCCTCATCGGCCCAGCTAATGGGGTACTGAACGTGCATTGGTGCAATTGGCTGATGCTTTTGAGCGGCTTCCGCAGGAGTAAGAAATTCAAAATCTGAGTCGTTGAAAACCCTTCCGGGTAGCGCACGCATAAAGTCGAAGATTCCCGTTTCGGCCCACTGGTGTTCCCCAAAGGTTTCGTAATCCATAAATAGATTGATGATTTCATCTTTTGGGTCGAGAGAGTTTAGCCAGTACACGTACTTTTCGGTAGTGAGGGGCCACTCGGCCCATCCTCGGTTCGAAAAGCGGAAGGCAATATCGTCGCTTAGCTGGAAATTTTTCAGTAAAAGTTTAAGTTTTGGGTTTATAGCATTGGTGTATAGGTAGTTTGAACTTTTCCATCCGAGAACATGCTTTGCTCCTTCGGTGAGCATGGCCTTGTAGCCCATGTCGGCTACCATGGCTCCAATTTCATCGGAGTAAATAAGCTCGGTGTTACGGAATGTTGTTGGTTTTTTCCCAAAAAGTTCTTCCACTTTTCTGGATTGCAGCGAAACCTGCTTCTCGAATTCTTCCCTGCTTTTTAGTGCCGACAGGGAGTGTGAGTATGTTTCAGCAATAAACTCAACGCAACCAGTTTCGGCCAAACGGCGAAATGTGTCTAAAACATCTGGGGCGTACATCTCAAACTGGTCGAGTGCTGTACCCGAAATTGAGTATGATATTTTGAAACGAGAACCAAACTCGTTTATCAAATCAAGCATCAGGTTGTTGGTTGGAAGGTAACACTTCTCGGCAACTTTCCGCATAATTGAACGGTTTGCGTACTCGTCCCAGTAGTTGTGGTACTGTCCAATATCGAAAAAGCGGTAACGACGCAGCCTAAAGGGTTGATGAACCTGAAAGTAAAAGCAGATAGTTTTCATGCCTTGATGTTTTTGGAATTATTTTTTTGTTTTCATTTTTCTTGTTTTTACTCGCTTCGCTTACTTTACCAGCCAAGTATGTTTCTATATATTTCTTTCACCTCGAAGGCAGCCTTTTCCCACTTAAGGTTTTCAACTTCAGCTTGCCCGTGGCGAATGAAGTATTTCGAAAGCGCTTCGTAGTTAAGCAGGCCGTAAATGAAGTCGGCCATGGCATCCACGTCCCAAAAGTCAACCTTTAATGCATGGCGAAGCACCTCAGCAACGCCCGATTGCTTCGAAATGATAACCGGAACGCTGCTTCGCATTGCTTCCAGCGGACTAATGCCGAATGGTTCTGAAACTGAGGGCATAACGTAAACATCGCTCATGGCGAACATACGGTTCACATCGTTTCCCTTTAGGAAACCGGTAAAGTGGAACTTGTTTGTTATTTCAAGCTCGGCGGCACGACGAATCATACGGTTCAGCATATCGCCGCTGCCGGCCATAACAAATCGTACGTTTGGGTACTTTTTAATTACCTTATTGGCGGCTTCCACAAAGTAGTCGGGCCCTTTTTGAAAGGTAATGCGGCCAAGGAATGTTACTACTTTTTCGGGAACTGTTCTCTGTACACCTACACATTCAGCTTCGCCCGAGAAATCAACCGCATTGTGAACGGTAACAACCTTTTCTTCAGGTACTCCGTAACGGTTTATGATAATGTTTCGTGTTAGGTGGCTAACTGCAATAACCTTATCGGCCATGTGCATTCCTTGCCTTTCAATGTCGTAAACAGCCTGGTTAACATTCTCTCCGCTTCGGTCAAATTCCGTGGCGTGCACGTGAACCACAAGAGGTTTTCCAGAAACAATTTTTGCCGAAATTCCTGCCAGGTAGGTAAGCCAATCGTGGGCATGAATTACATCGAATCGTTCCCTTGCTGCAATGCTTGCAGCAATTATGGCGTAACGCGAAACCTCCTTCATAAGGTCCTTGCCGTACTTACCCGAGAATTTGAATTTCTTTTTGCTTGTAACCTCGGTTATGTCAACCCCGTCGGGAACGCATTCCGAGAGTAAACGCTCAAACTCTTCGGGGCCTACGTATGGAATTAGGTTTGAACCCACCTCAAGGTAGCTAATCTTTTTCCAGAACTCTTCGAGTTCTACGGTGGTGTGTCCAACATCAATGTCCTCGGCGGGAACAAGACGAACTGCCGACTGATCCTCGTCGCCCCAAGCCTTGGGAACAACAAAAATCATCTCAACTCCGTTTTTTGAGAGGCCTCGTGTGAGGCCAAAGCAGGCTGTTCCTAACCCTCCTGAAATGTGAGGGGGGAATTCCCATCCAAACATTAAAACCCTCATAGCTGAATGTATGATTTAGTGCTACAAATTTTGTTCATATAGTCGTTTTACCCTAAGTATTTCGGCCACGCTCCATGCTTGAGAAATGGCTCCGGCAGGGCGGTGGGGAGGGTCGCCGTCGTACACCTCAGCAACTGAGCAAATACCGTACTTACACATATCCTCCTCGATGGAGTTGAGCAGGTTTTTTGCTATAGAGTTGGCTCTTTTCCCGTGTAGCTTGTAGTACGCATCAACGAAATGTCCCATTAACCATGGCCATACAGTACCCTGGTGGTATGCCGAATCGCGGGTAGGCTGATCGCCCTCGTATTTTCCATGATATAACGGGTTTTTTGGAGCGAGTGTGCGTAAGCCTTTTGGGGTAAGAAGTTCTCGTTCAATAACATCGATTACTCCGACCTTCATGTCGTCCGAAATTGGACTGTATGGTAACGAAGCGGCAAAAATTTGGTTTGGCCTTACCGCCACATCCTGTCCTTGTTCGTCAACGTAATCAGCTAGGTACTGCTTTTTCTCAAACCAGAATGTCTGCTTGAACGATTCGCATACTCTTTTAGCGAGGGGTTCCCACTCCTTAACAAACTTGCTATCGTTGTTGGCTTTGGCTAGCTCAACTGTAAACATAATTGCATTGTACCACAATGCGTTTATCTCAACGGCATACCCGATTCGGGGAGTTACAGGGCGGCCAAAAACAACGGCATCCATCCAGGTTAAGGCGTGGCCTTTCTCTCCCGCCCAAATAAGTCCGTTTTCGTGCATCTTAATATTGAAGGCGAGTCCTTCGCGGTACCCGTTAAGAATGGCCTTCATTTTTTTGCCGTAGGCAGTCCAGCTTTCTTTCTTATCGTTTGTGAAATTCACATACATTTGTATAGCCCAAAAGTACCAAAGGGGCGCATCAACCGAGTTGAAGGCAGCTACCTTTGCCTTCCCTACGTTGGGGAACAGTCCGCCTTTGAGTTCTGCCGACATGGTATCGAGCACAGCTTTGCACGATTTTGGGTCATCAACCGAAAGGGTGAGCCCCGGCAAAGCGATAAATGTGTCGCGTCCCCAGCGACCGAACCAAGGGAATCCGGCAATTATTTCTGATTGCTTTCCCTGTTTTACAATGAACTGTTGCGCAGCGTTACGAAGGCAGTTTTCAAACGTGTCTTTTTGTGGTCTTCGCAAAATTTCTGCGTTATATTTTCGGGTTAGGGATGCAGGATTTTGCTCAACGGTAGAAGCCGAAAAGATTATGCTTTCACCCTTTTTGATGGGGATTTCAAAAAAACCTGGAACAAATAAATCTTCGTGGGCTTCGTAGCCCCGCTTAATCTCCTCCATGTACTCAAGGTTATAGTACCAGTCGGGAACAGGAACAAATTCGTTGGCTTTATTAAGCTGCATGTGGAGGTAGGGGAAACCGTTATATAGTTTGTATTTAACCCCATTTGCAATTTCCTTGAAACGTTTATTCGCGTAAAGATTCGATTTGGAGAGTTTATGAACATTTCTAAAGGCCAAAAATGGTTTTACTCTTAAACGAGTGGGACTGTGAGCATCCACTAGCGAATATCGAATCATAAACTGTTCCTCGTTATGTACAAATAGCAATTCTTTCTCAAGAATTACTCCACCAACCCGGTAGGTAACCTTTGGTGTGGGTTCGTAGGTAAAATCAACAATGTATTTATGTCCTCGAGGTTCGTAAATACCGGGGTAACGATGAATACCAAGGTTAAACTCTTTGCCTCGTTGAACCACGGTTTCATCAACCGACGAAAGTAAGACATGGTTTTCTCCATCGAACTGTTCAAGTGGAAGTACCATCAAACCATGATACTTTCGAGTATTACACAGAACAATAGTTGTACTAAAGTATCCTCCAGCACGGTTTGTGCTAAGTATCTCCCTGTTTAGAGAGTACTCTAGGTTAACCAGTTCATTCTTGTCAAAATCAAGATAGTTCATGCTTTGTACATCATTTTAATGTTTAGTATAGGTTGAAACGAAGGAAAATGATTGTAAAAATGTTTAATAAAAAAAAATTGTAAAAACCATTATAGTACTTATTGCTTGCCCCCAACATGGAAATATACAAAAATAATGATGAATTTTACTTGTTTGTTTCAAAATTATTTCAGTACAATTTAAGGAATTTTTAAATCCTTCGTTTAGTAAGTTGCTGTAATATTTTAGTTAAATTTGCATCATTCTAATACTAGTATTGTTAAGTTTTTGTGATACAATATGTTGTTTTGGTTTTTTGTGGATTTAGGTGTCGCATTTTATTCCAATAAAATATGAGGAGTAGCAGTAGAATTAGTTTGGTTGTTTCGTTATTTATATTTGGCTTGTTCTTGCTGCTCTTTGCCTGTAACAAACAAACAAACTATTCAGAGATTTCAGGTGTTGTGAAAGGGAAACCCAATGCTTGGGTATTGTTAAGGGAGGTCGGTGATAATTTATTAACAACTATTGATTCAACTTCAACAAATAGTGAAGGAGCTTTTCATTTTAGTGTCCTTTTGCCTGAAACTAGGTTCTTACTGCTTCAAATTCAGGACGAAAAGGAGCCTGTAGTTATTCTTGTTGAACCCAAGGAGAAGGTTGAAATCGTTTCAGAGTCAGGAGGTTTTGCGAGTTTATACCATGTTTCGGGTTCTAGGGGTTCTGAACTGGTTCGTTCCTTAAATTTACACTTAAATGCCACGGTTCAATCTATTGATTCGCTTTCATCCTACTTTAGGAGTAACCGAGAGAACCCAAAGTTTGATTCAATTAAGTGTGTGGTAGACTCTTCATACTTGAAACTCCTGGCAGACCATAAACAGTACACGGTAACCTTCATTATGGAGAACCGATACAGCCTCGCAGCAATTCTGGCTCTTTATCAACAGTACGATAGTGAACGTAGGGTTTTAAATAAGCTCAACGACTTCTCTCTCTTTAGGATGGTTGACTCAAGCCTTTACCCTATGTATCCGAATAATCAGCTGGTGAGGAATCTGCACAGTAATGTTGAGAAAATGGGCAGACAGCTGGAATTATACGAGAAGCAAAAGAGTATGTTTGATGTTGACTCCGTTCTTCCCGATGTTTCGTTGATTCTACTAAATGGTGAACAAATTAGAATTAGGCAGATAGGCAAGAGGTATACCCTTATCGATTTTTGGGCTACATGGTGTAATTCTTGTGGTTCGGAAGGGAGAAACTACAAGTCCACATATAAAAAGTATAAGCAAAAAGGGTTTGAAATAGTTCAGTTTTCGTTAGACGATAGGAGCGAAGACTTATTAAAAGCCATTGAAACCGATTCGCTAACCTGGCTGCATGCTTTCGACTCGCTGGGTTGGCATTCACCGGTAATTGATTCGTTAAGAATAAATGCAATCCCTGCTAACTATCTTATTGACAGGAATGGAGTGGTTAAAGCGAAGAACCTGTCGGCACAGGAACTTGATCAGGTGCTCAAAAAGTTATTCCCATAGGAGAGTGAAGTATGTTGCTTGTATCATAACGTGAGACATTTTTAAAATATTAACTCTAGAATTCAATTATGTATGAAAAATAGACATTCGATTTTATTTCTACTTGCGATTGTATCCATCGTTATGGTGATAGTTTCGTCGTGTAAGGATAAAACAGGAGTTACCATAAAAGGGACAATTTCGGGAATTGAAAAGAAAGCAACAATTTATTTGTTGCAACAAGAGTTCGACAGGGTTCTTCCGGTCGATTCTGCAGTTTTATCGCCCCAAAAAGAATCTTTTCGGTTTAAAATTAAATCGATAAAGGAGCCCACCTTCTATCAGCTGAAAGTAAAATCGGGGAAAGGTAGCACACTTGTGTTGCTTGCCGATTTTGGTGAGAGTATTGAACTTGAAATTGATATAAACAACATAAGCAATTACAAGGTTTCGGGTTCTCAAGGCTCCGAGAAAACGAAGTTGCTAAACGACAGGCTGAGTGAAACCAAAGTAAAACTCGATTCGTTAGCAGAACTTATCAAAAGTACGAGAAATGAGCTTGTTAAAGAGGGATTATCCCAAAGTTATGAGGCAGTAATAGACGAGCAGCGAAACTTCAGCTCAACATTCATTTTAGAGAACCCTCTCTCGCGAGCAAGCGTAATGGCAGCTTATCAGCAAGTAGAACCCAATAGGTTCGTTTTTGACCGATCGGAGGATTTAAAATTGCTTAAGATTGTTGCAACTACACTCCAAGTTTACTATCCCGAATCTGGATACACAAAAGGAATGCTGGCTGATATAAAGCGACAAGAACAGCGATTAACCAATTACGCAATACGAAAAATGGTAGAGGAGGCTGAGCCGAGTTTACCCGAAATTTCACTTCCCAATCCTGAAGGCGATACAGTAAAACTATCGTCGCTACGAGGCAAGGTTATCCTTCTCGATTTCTGGGCTTCCTTCAATCAGGCAAGTTTACTTGAAAACCAGGAGTACAAAAACATTTACGATTTATATCACCCAAAAGGTCTCGAAATTTTTCAGGTTTCTATGGACACAAAAAGGGAGGATTGGGTAAATCAAATCCAGTTAACCCGCCTGCCCTGGATTAATGTGAGCGAGCTGGATCCAACAGGTTCATATGTTGCAAGGGTTTATAATGTTACGAAAATACCTGCAAACTATTTGATTGACAGAGATTTTAATATAGTAGCAAAGAATATTTACGGGAAAGAGTTGGAGCGAAAAATAAAGGAAATAATCTAAGGTGAAAGCATGAACCAGCAAAAAGTATACTTCGCCTCCGATCTGCATTTAGGGCTTCCAAGCCTAACGGAAAGCCGCTCGCGCGAAAAGCTTTTCGTACAGTGGTTGGATTTGGTAAAAACCGATGCATCCGAAATATTTTTGCTGGGCGATATTTTCGATTTCTGGTACGAGTACAAAAGAGTGGTTCCCAAGGGTTACACTCGGTTTCTTGGGAAAGTTGCCGAAATTGTAGATTCGGGCATACCCGTTCACTTTTTCACAGGCAACCACGATGTTTGGATGTTCGACTACTTTCCTCAGGAACTTGGCGTTTCGCTGCATAAGGAGCCCATTGTTAGGGAGTTCAATGGGAAAAAGTTTCTAATTGGTCATGGCGATGGGTTGGGTCCCGGCGACCCTGGCTACAAGCTCCTCAAATCAATATTCACAAACAAAACTCTTCAATGGCTTTTTGCTCGCCTTCACCCAAACTTCTCCCTATGGTTCGGTAACCGTTGGTCTGTAAGCAGCCGTTACTCAAAGGAAATTGCACACAAATTCAGGGAGGAAAACGAGCAAATAACAAAGTTCGCTCGAATAACTTTGAAGAATCAACTTTACAACTTTTTTGTGTTTGGTCACTGGCACTCACCAGTGGTATATTCCCTTTCACAAAGCTCCAACCTGGTTCTTCTTGGCGACTGGATTGTTAGTAATACCTACGGTGTTTGGGATGGCGAAAAGTTTTCTCTTCGTAAGTATTCCGGGGAAGGAGAAGGGGAAGTTGTTGGAGAAGGATTTTAGCATTTAATCACAAAAGGATTTTTGAAATGAAGCAGTACCTCGAATTGTTAGACCATACTCTAAAGAACGGTGTCGAAAAACCGGACAGAACCGGAACCGGAACCATCAGCGTATTTGGTTACCAAATGCGATTCGACCTCAACGAAGGGTTCCCCTTACTTACCACCAAAAAACTTCATTTAAAGTCAATTATACACGAGTTGCTATGGTTCCTTAAGGGCGATACAAACACACGGTACTTAAACGAAAATGGTGTGTCCATTTGGAATGAGTGGGCCGATGAGCAAGGAAACCTTGGACCCGTATATGGCTACCAGTGGCGAAGCTGGCCTGCTGCCGATGGCAGGCATGTCGATCAAATAACCCAGGTTGTTGAGTCGCTCACAAAAAACCCCGATTCGCGGAGGCACATTGTTAGCGCATGGAACGTTGGTGAGATTGAAAACATGGCGTTACCCCCGTGTCACGCGTTGTTCCAATTCTATGTTGCCAATGGCAAACTTTCCTGCCAACTCTACCAGCGTAGCGCCGACATTTTTTTGGGCGTTCCATTCAACATCGCTTCGTACGCGCTCCTAACCATGATGATGGCGCAAGCCACTGGCCTAGGTTTGGGCGATTTTGTGCACACCTTCGGCGATGCTCACATTTATTTGAACCACATTGAGCAGGTAAAACTTCAGCTATCCCGCGAACCCCGTAAACTACCAAAAATGGCTATTAATCCGGGGGTAAAATCAATTTTCGATTTCAAATACGAAGATTTTCAGCTGGAGGGCTACGATCCTCATCCACATATCAAAGGAGCCATAGCAGTATAATGAAATTTGACTTTTACCATTTGCCATCATACATCTTACATTAAAATGATTTCAATAATTGTTGCAATAGCGGAGAATAACGTAATTGGTAAAAACAACCAGCTAATTTGGCATATTTCGGAGGATTTAAAGCGGTTTAAGTTGTTAACCACAGGCCACTGCATTATTATGGGTCGAAAAACTTTCGAGAGCATTGGCAAAGCCTTGCCAAAACGCACCAATATTGTAGTAAGCAGAAACGAAAAATACAGGGCCGAGGGTTGCCAGGTTGTTAACTCCCTTGAAACGGCATTAGGTTTATGCCCTAACTATGATGAAGTTTTTATTATCGGAGGAGGTGAACTTTACCGGGAAGCATTGCCCTTGGCAAAAAAACTCTACATAACACGAATTCACAGAGCTTACGAAGGCGATACATACTTCCCTGAAATTGATGAGAATACGTGGATTGCAGAAAGCATCGAAAGGAAAAAGCCCGCTGATAGCAGCGAGCCTGAATACACTTTCGTAAACTATGTTAGAAGATAAATTTACGCTGCTTTTAACCTTTTAATGTTTGCTTTCTCCAACTTCTTGGTTGCGTAATCCAAGGTTATACGGATTGACTTCTGGTTATTCGACGGTAAATCGAACATGGCATCAATCATTATTACCTCGCAGATAGAACGTAGTCCCCTTGCCCCAAGTTTAAACTCAATGGCCTTGTCAACAATGTAATCGAGAACCTCTTCATCAATTGTTAGCTTAATATTATCGTACTCAAAAAGCTTAACGTACTGCTTAATAATTGCGTTTTTGGGTTCGGTTAGAATGCTGCGTAACGCATCCCTGTCGAGTGGGCTTAAGTAAGTAACCACAGGCAGCCTGCCAATAATTTCAGGAATTAAACCGTATGAGCGAAGATCTTGAGGAGCAATATACTGAAGAAGATTGTCCTTGTCAATCTCCTCGCGATGTTTGCTGGCTCCATATCCTACAACCTGTGTGTTGAGGCGTTGCGCAATTTTACGTTGAATTCCTTCAAAGGCTCCACCACAAATGAAGAGAATGTTTTTAGTATCAACCTCAATCATTTTTTGTTCGGGGTGTTTCCTCCCTCCCTGTGGAGGAACATTCACCTTGGAGCCTTCAAGCAGCTTAAGCATGGCTTGCTGAACGCCTTCTCCTGAAACGTCTCGGGTTATGGAAGGATTATCACTTTTGCGGGCAATCTTATCAATCTCATCTATGAAAACTATCCCTTTTTCAGCCGCCTCAACGTTATAGTCGGCTGCTTGAAGCAACCGGGTAAGGATGCTTTCAACATCCTCGCCAACGTAACCAGCCTCGGTTAGTACCGTTGCGTCAACAATGGTGAAAGGTACGTGGAGCATGCGAGCTATTGTACGGGCAAGAAGCGTTTTTCCTGTTCCTGTTTCACCAACTAAAAGTATGTTCGATTTTTCAATCTCAACCTCCTCATCCTTCCCCTGTGCTTGCATTAGCCTTTTGTAGTGGTTGTATACGGCAACGGCCAGGTACTTTTTAGCCTCGTCTTGTCCTATTACATACTGTGATAGAAAATTACGAATTTCTGTGGGTTTGAGTAGTTTGCTTTTATTGAGTTTAAACTCGCCTTTTTTCTTTAGCTCCTCACGTATAATAAGATTGGCTTGTTCGGCACATAGATCGCAAATAAATGCGTTGGCACCTGCTACAAGAATATTTACATCCTTGCGATCGCGCCCACAGAACGAGCATCTGTCGGTATTTTTCATCTCCTAGTATAAAATAAATCAGAAAATTAAACCACAAAGGTACAACTTTTTAGTAAAAGATTCAATTCAAAGTTATTCAATTACAATGCAATCTTAAATGGTTTTTTCATAAAGAGCGGAAAACGAGACTCGAACTCACGACCCACCGCTTGGGATCCGCCTGCTGGCGGACTACCAGCTGAGCTATTTCCGTAAACTCTAGGATAAAAAAAAGGGGCATGCATTTACGCAGGCTCCCT
>Ga0209408_1000378_pt1 | contig 35487 bp, 66 predicted proteins | sample AD_UKC107_MetaG_FD_184422 | JGI IMG/M metagenome (GOLD analysis project Ga0209408, IMG submission 184422) | Active sludge microbial communities of municipal wastewater-treating anaerobic digesters from Hong Kong - AD_UKC107_MetaG (SPAdes)... | ecosystem: Engineered > Bioreactor > Anaerobic >... | reverse complement strand
TGATTAAGATACTTCAAGTAAGGCTGTGGTGTACTCTCAAGTATAAATTCTACCATTTCAATTCTCATAAATCTCCTATTGTGCTCTAAATTTCATATCAACAGATAAACCTTGAGGGGCAGCAGACTGTACAGAGCCAACCCTCCAAGTATAATCATCACATATTGAATGCTCTATATTATATTCTTGAGTAATGCATTTATCTGTATCTCCCATTTCTGCGGGTATCCCAAGAAATACACCATTTTGACCAAGCTCAATAGATGTTGTTCCTCTTCCTCCCGGAGTATGTACAACGTACGTAATACTCTCAAGAATCCATCCTGCAAAATCATCATGTATCCCAACCATACTGCGATAGGCTCCAACTGTTATGGCGTCTGTCCAATTAACAATATTCAGATGCACATATCTTACAGTTAAACCGCCTGATGTCGTGTCAAACTTATGTATGTGCCAAAATGAACCATAGTATTTGATACGGTAGTACCCTTCTGTAAAAGTATAAGAGTTTGAGCTATTGATAAAAAATATCGTACCATCAACCGTTTGAAGCGTTGCACCTGATGGGCCAACCCTAACCTCAAACCAAAATCCGTTCATAACTTGCTGTGTGGTAAAAACGTTAGGCATGTTATGAGGGCCTGGATCAGTTATTACCATCAATCTATCATTTAAACGTATCGTGTCTGGAGTTATTATCGATCTATCGTTATACTGATTGTTCACTGGCCGTACCCCTCAATCTCTATATCAACACCGATATCTGTTGAAGTCCTATCAAATGAAAATGAAATTGGAGTTTTAGAAACCTTTAGAGGCTGATCTATAACAAGCGAGTGATATACCTCTAGTGGAACAGGGCCTCCAGTTACAGTATATGGTGCTACATATTTACTTACTGATTTTGAAATTAGAATTACATCTTTATGCTTAATTTTCATTTTTCCACCAAAAATTTGCAACAATTCAATAGGCCCCACATCTGCCTCAGTTTCAATTGTTGCATCTAATGGAGCACCTGTTTTAAATACACCGTCAAGTGTAACATTAACTGAAAAGTTATCCTCATTTTGAATTTTAATAACTGGGAAATCCCCAGGAACACCATTATCAGATGCCCCAAGAACCTGTGCTTGTCCATTGATATGGTATTCGCCTGCGCCATAAATATAATAAGCAGTATTGTTCAAATACCATTGAGTTTCATTTGATGGTTTGTATTTTCTATTTATGCTGTTTCCGTTATGAACAAAAAATCTTGTGTTTTTAAAACTTGTAGCTGATGTAGGTGGCGCACCATACCAAGGAAGCTCGTTGCCTAATGTGTTAGACTTTGTTGGGAAAACATCTCCATTTAATTTAAAAGTTCCTGAGTTGTGATTGACAAAATTTCCATTAATCCAAAAAACATCGAAATTAAATTCTATATATAATGCGTTATACGGATAATCACCTGCTGGCATTTTTACTCCAGTTCCAGGTGAAGCGTTTTCATCTCGAATAATTAATCCTTTTTTCTGAGTTCTTCCACCAAATACAAGCCTTGCAGGCCCATAAATATCATAAATAGGCCCAGTTGGATCTGGCCCTGAAAGAAGTGTTACGTTTGAAAGTTCTCCATTCGTCTACCCAAAAAAACCAGATGCCCATCCCTGATTTTCAAAACCAAGATTTGTAATCCTATTGCACCTCATGTCAAAAACTATATTTGTTAAATCAGCAAACGATACCCCAGTACCTGCATTGTCCTCTAAAGCATAATCAAATTCACCATACAAATAAACAAGATCACCTGATGTATTTTGAAACACAAGATTAACTACGCTGAAATTTGCATTACCATTAAAATAGAATCTTCCTGGCTGGGTAAATACAAATGCCTGGAATGAGTTTGTACCTATTTGAACACCTGGCATGCAATAAAACTTATGTGCTTTTGTAAAATCAATGTTCATTGTTGATGTTAATGTATATTTACCAGGCCATACAACAATTGTGTCATTCGGTGTAGATGCTGCATACGCTGCTTCGATTGTCAGAAACATATTCTTAAATGAATACGGTGCTGTTGTTGAAGCTAACGCATTTGCATCGTTACCATTTTTTGAAACATGGATTGCGTTTTGTATACTTAAAGGGAATACAGCAGGAAATGATCCTGGCTGATCCGTAGTTATGGTTGCGGTTTCTGTAGCTGGGTTATAATTAAAACCAGTTACATTTGATCCCGAACCTCCGCCTCCACCAGGTTGCTCTTCACAAAATTCCGTCGTAAATAACATCTAAATTCCTCTTTTGTTATTAACAGCAAATGGTGCATTGTATATAATCCTATAAATACCATTGGCATTTGTCAGCGTTAGTCTCATGAAAGCAAAACCATTGCATGGAGAATTAACCCCAACTGGATCTGCACCAGTTAATGTGAAGTCTATAATAGGAGCAAGCGTACCCCCTTGAGGTTTCACCTGTATTGGAATCCAAGTCTTATTAGCAAATATAGGATCTAAATCATTAGAAACCGCAAAACTCAATTCCCCTAACTCAGGATGATCAATATGAAAAGACCCAAGTACATTTGAACCAGTTGTAATATAAGCCACATTTGTACCAGTATAAGTGCTCTCAGGAAGAATCTCTTGATTTCTTTTAGTTTGCATCAGTCACCCTTTCGCCAGTCATAGGATTGGTAGGCATGTTAGGAAGCCCAGGTATTCCATCATCTGAAACCATTACATCAGAAGGAGAATCCCCTGTCACTGGGATATCTGGCTGGGCCATTGTTTGCTGTCCTAAGCTAGCTAAAATAGCTGCATACTCTGGATTTGATAATATATCTAAATGCTGTTGAATGTGATTTAAAACAACACCTAATAGATTTGGATCTTCTTTTGCTTCCTTGGAAAATAATACAGCTTTGTGACGATTGATATGCTCTAAATGCAAATCTGTAATAATAGCCTCTGGCATATTGCCATCCACCAACATTTCATTTTCTTGGCGAATATATAAAAGTTCATTCTCTTCATCCTCAACCATAGGATCTAACCTACCCGTCATCAACACTTCAGTATACTGCTTGGCAGTCGTAATAAGTCCTTTAGATAACATATCTTCCGCAATTTTTAGCCTTCCACCCGCTGTCTGCTGTAAAGGATTTCCTAGCTCAACAGTTACGCGTGAAATGTCAGCAATATCCTCAGATGTCCATTCTTTCATTGCAACCTTATTGGTCACGCCAGATAAAGCCATCATTCTTTTAGTATTTGCAAAAATCTGTAATATCTTAATTAAACCAGTTCCTACATCCTCTGAAATCTCAGCATATGCTCTTTGTAAACCTGAATTGAATTGAATGGCAGTAGAAAGCACAAGGGCTAAAGAAGATCCAGATGATAAATTTTTAGGAGTCTCACCACGCGCTACAGCATTAATTGCTGACACAACCTGAGAAAGTTGTTTTAATAAATCAATCAATTGATACGTCTGCGCACTCGCCATACCTAGATGCAAAGTTTCTGGCTTGGTCTCACTTTTATAAGACATAGCCTTAATTCCATCCCCAATCTCTTGTAAATCAATGTCCGCACCATCTGGGTATAATATGATTGGGATACCACTAACCGTCTCAGTCGTAATCAGCGTAGTATATAATTTGTTCAATGCTTTACATATAGGCAACAAATCAAAAGATACAGAATACCCAAAAGCACTCTCCCCCTCTTCTGCTGGAATCATCCGATAAATAGGCATAGCTTTAAAAGGTAAAGGGCCATCAAATAATAAAATGTTACTATCTAAAAACCTAGTCAATCTACCATCTGGCAAAGAAGCACTTTTTTTATGACGCAATGTATAGCATGGAATAATATCTGAATTGAAATTTTCCCTTTGGTTATAAACATATAGTGAATCTTTGTTTTTATCTGGATTGTAAGTCAATGCTTCTATATCTTTTTTAAGCTCAGGGTATTGAGCAGAAAGTTCATATTTGTTTACCCAGTCTCTAGTTATCGTCCATTGCAAATCCCTTGGGTTCTTTATGGAATAATCAATGATGACATCAATTGGAGAATATACAGAGGCGGAAACATCCCCTTCTTTTAGTGATCTTTCTACAACCTCCCCGTCAATCTCCTCTTCATCAACCATCATGGTCTCGCCCATATTAACATCCCAATCAAGGCATATATACGAATCTCCATACATAATGGCAAACTCAGAGCATTGATCAAGAAGGCGCCCGATTCTCTTCTCTTTCATGTAATATTCAAGTATTCCAGAAGCTACCTTCGTTTGAGACTCGGACTTATAATCAGTATTTGTCGCTATCGGTATAAAAGTAGATTTTGATTGAGTCGTTAGAACTTTAAGATGTTGTAAAAGATTACGAAAATCGGCAGTATCAAGATTAAGATACTCCCCTTTTTTACCAGACACATATAGTTGCCCCTTAGTCGTCCTAGCCCTATAATACATATCGTAGATATTACGAAATAAATCAAGCCTTCCAGATACTTGAAGATAGGTATAATAATCGTCTTTCTTTTCAAGACAGTACTTGGCTATATCTTCTTCGGGACGCAGGGCAAAATACATACATCACACTATACTATATTTCTTCATTATAAAAAATCTTTTTAAATTTTTTACGAAGATCATTTTTTTGATCATTGACCACAACAATATCTTGTTTCGGGATTCCTTCAAACTTATGCGTTACAGGTATTGGATTATTCCTTGTATCCACAATCCTAAGTGAATACACAAATGCAGCCAATGCATCGTAGTGACCATAAATATCAGACCTCTCAAAATCTGTTTTCTTCTCATTCCACATGCCATGCTCTAAACATCCTGCCAGCTCTCTACAGTTTAAAGGATCTACTCGAACCCTACCTTGTTTGACCCACATACGTGCCTCATTGACCATGACATGGAGACGGTCTTTCTTTACCTTTAAAAAGGTCATGCCATACTTATGTTGAAAATCATTGATCAATAAAAGGTTGGTAGTATCTGCTACCCTTCTATCAATCTTCCCCCCATACAAGGAATCTTCCATTTCTTTCACAGCTTCATATAACTTATCAGTAGTCATGGATTGCCCAGAATCCTGTACTTCACCTTCAAAAACTACTTGGTCGTTTAGAAAATCATAGTAATAGAATAAAAACACAGTCTTGTCCGCTACCCCATAATCCATCGCAACGTATCTTTTGTAGTATTGAAAGTATTCATCACGCTCCGCACTTTTTGCATAGTCTTTTGACCATTCTGGGATAATGCTTCTTTCAACATCTTTTGTAACTTCTCCAAAAAGCTCCCTTCTCATCTTGGTTGTTTGTATACGAAGTTCCGCTTCTGTCTTACAATCCTTGGTGTACTCGTCAATAATCCTATCCTTTTCAACACGAGATAATAAAGGGTTATCTTCAATCGTATAATGATAGTACGTCTTTTCTGCTTTTGCCTTCTGGAAAAAGAAGTTTGTAAAATCTTGGGTTAGGTCACCATTAGGAGTTCCAAGCATAATACACTTTGGGTTATTCTTTTGCCTATGCGTGAACATGGGAACGATAACATCATAGTAGATATAGCGTAGTTTCTTGGTAAAGCCCGCCTCTTCAATGATAGCAAGATCGACACTGTTTCCCCTCATTCCGTCAGGTTTAAGATCAAGTCCTACAAAATCAATCCTTGAACCGTTAGAAAACTCAACTAACTTTTTAGATTCCACAATGCTTGGTCTCAAAGTTTCGGGCATAAGCTCTGCCATTCTTTCACAGGTAGGAAAGATAAACGATTGTAAATCAGTATAGAAGGCACTCCCATACTTGACCACTGTCTTGGGTTTCTTTAAACAATGAAGGAAAGCTATAAATACAGCTAAGTAGGTCTTCCCAAACTGTCTCGCACAATTGATTACAGTTAAGAAGGACTTCTCATTCTCAAATATGTGATTGTATATCTCGACTTGCTTGTCATGAAGTACAAAGAAGGGTTCATTGCGGTGCCATAATTCAGACTTGACATGCTCAATATCTTCTTTTGTTATTGTTTGCGTCAAGGTTTATTCTTCCGATTCGTCTGCTTTTAATACTTTCCCGTCTAATTCCTTATTAAAATCGTTATTAGCTTCTGGTAATTCTGACGCATTGCTTTGGTTTTCTTTTAATATTTGCAGCAATTGATTGGTTGGGGCGTTTATAAGCGGTCTATTATCTATATTCACTACAGTGTCAGGGCCTACTTGATATTCTGGATACACTGATTGTAGAAACTTAAAAGGGTCTTTGTCTATGGCTTTTGGAATAATATCGTTTATAAACAATGCTTTAGCGTGGTTGCATGCCATTTGGAAGCTAGCATCTCTGGCAATCCATGAGTCGTAGGTGCTTCGTTTGACTTGTGCTAGATCCAGCGCAGGCTGTACCTTATATCCTTTACCCAATGCCTCTATAATGATCTTTTGTTTGTTCTCTTTATCTAACTTCTTGAGATTCATTTTATAGCTTCTTAAATGCTATTTGATTCTTAATTGCCTTTAATTCGCTTTTAACATCTTCCAATTCTTTTTTATCTGAATCAGATATGGAATGTTGACGGGTATCAAAGTAATAAAAACACCCTAAAGCTAATAAACACGCTACAAACTCAATGGGTCTCTGTAGATATAGCGACAGGTTTAAAAGAAAGGTTATATTGATAATAGCGTATTTCATTTGATCTTTATCGCGTATATTCCTGCATTTTCAGAGTCTTTCAAGACCAATAGATATCTTTGAGCTTCTTCTAAAGATGTAAAGTAAACAGAATGCAAGTCACATATCTTGTTATTCTCGTCGTGCTTAACAAATATATAGATGTTGTTAGGTAGAAAATACTTCTCAATCTTATTTTTTAAGGCTTTTATCACGTCCACCCTTCAGGAAGCTAACTTCTCTTTTAATAACTTGTGTTAAACGACCTATAACATAAGGCAAAGCATTATACTGACTATCTTGCTTATCAATAACAATACCATTTTGTATCTTTAATATAGAATAAAACCATCTTCTACCTTTACCTGATATTTGAAAGGCTATTTCGATTGGTTTATCTTCTTGTAAGTTTTCCGTTTTTTTCTTCCTTGGCATTACTACTCCATTAATTAGACTGCTATGAAAGTTTTTTCATAGTTTGCTATGAATTTTTTGCACACTTTAGTTTACGCAATTCTTCGCGCTCTTTTTGGTGTGTTTTTGAAATCATTATCCTAGATTGTCTGCGGCTCAACATTCCGTCATTGCGTTGCTTTTCTATCTCTCTCAATGTATCCGCTTTCATACGTTTTATTCCCTCTTTTATGCCCATAAATTACATTGTACTTTTTTTTAAAAAAAAATCAATATTCTTGCTTGACTTATTTTTTCCATGCATGTACATTGTACATATAACAAACAATAAGGAAGGATAACTATGGAAAACATAACAAACATTATAGAGCGTAACTTGTGGCTTATAGGCACCGTTGCATCATGGACGGCTTACACTCTTTTTGCATTAACTGTAATCATTCAAGTGATCAAGAAAGTAGGGGCGTAATGGAAACAACGTTAAGAGATTTACAATATGAAAACAAGATCAGTTTTGAAGTAGTGGCCCGTCTTTGCGATTGGTTAAAAGCTCAAAGACTAGAAAACTACGGATACAATTGGCTTGATTTTCGTAGAATGTCAGGCCGTAAATCACGACTTATGACACGTCTCAAAAAAAGAACTGCCCAACAATTGATTGATAACCTTAATCAACCACGTAGACGTTTTGGTATCTTTGAGCGTGTTGAGATTGGTTTTAATGAAAACGGATCAATCAAGCGTATAGGCTATTGCGTGGGTCAATCATTCAATGAAGAACTAATAACGGTTATTGAATGTTTAATAGACCCAATTGAAAAACTTGAAAGATAGGAGCGGGTAGCATGAAAGAGTGTATCATATGGGGCATAGCACCCAACAAAGACCATGAAGAACCATTACACACAAAGTCGGAAACAATGGAGCAAGCGCAAAATGTTGCGAAAATCCTTGAAAATGAGCACGGTTGCAAAAACACAAGAATACAAGTTTTAGACTTGGAAAATGCGGATATTGTTCAAATGTTCGCTGATAGTGTAAATATGTAAGTACTAAAAGGAAGGACTAACAACATGATTGATATTGGTGAATTTATTGAGATTGCGTATAAATGCGGCGTTGACCCTAAAGATGCAATAAAAAATAAAAAAGTGTGGGAAGTTTTTACAAGCTCGGCACCTACTGCAGATGAACTATATAAAGTTATAAAAGATAACATGCCTGTAAATAAATCTATACTTTAACAAAGTAGAAAAAAGGAAGGAATAACAACATGACTTTTGAAGAATTTATTGAATATTGCAACGAACTAACAATTGACCCAATGATTGCTCTTGAGGAAACCACTGTACGTCAAGCGGTTTTATCAGGTGATAGGGATTTAATCATTGAAGCATTAGAAAACAATTTTTAAGGGAATACTGAAAAATGAAATACACAATCAAAAAAGTAGGTAATCATTGGCAGGCGTGGCAAGTGGACGGGCGCAAGATAGTACAGCGTGGGCCTTTGCGCGCTTGTATGTTTGATTCAAAAAATGATGCGGAAAGCATGGAGGATATAGAAAATCGGTGGGAGAAAAGAAAACCCCCCATTTTTCTTGACGAAAAGGAAGGGGGGCGATAAATTTATCAAACAGCTTACGGGTTTAGCTTACAACATTCCCGTAAAAGTCGCAATCTTTTCAGGTGTTCTGTGCGTAAAAAAGTAACTTCCTGCCCAGCTTGAATTTGGGGGCCTTTTAAAAGGTACGTGTGGTTGACAGGGCGATAGGCTATGTGGGCACGAAGGGGCCATGATTGAGCGGCATCATGGATTTTACCAAGTAAAGAGGTAACAATATCGTCTAGCAATAAAGGTTGGTTTTATACCTTACCAGACCAACCAATGGCGTTAGAGTAGTAGTACAAGCATGTTTTTCATGGTTTGGCTCCTTTAAGCTCCTGACAGGGGATAAGGGTAAGAAAGCCGCTTTACTCAAAAGAAATGCAAGTTGAAAATGTTTGGATTAAAAATGTAGACACCTGTAGACATACGTGTATCATGCCTATATGAGCTATACAAAATTACATTCTGAAATTTTAGATTCCACAATTTGGCTTGAGCCACTTCATGTTAAGGTGGTTTGGATAACAATGTTGGCAATGAGAGATGATAGGCACGAGATTCAAGCCTCTATACCTAACCTAGCAAAAAGGGCGGGTGTAACCATAGAGCAGTGCCAAGAGGCTCTTCAAAAGTTTATGGCTCCAGATCCTCATAGTAGATCACAAGAGTATGAAGGTAGACGTATTGAAGAGGTAAGGGGTGGTTGGTTGCTATTAAATGGTGATTATTACCAAAAACGCCAAAGTGAAAGTGAAAGAAAAGCATATAAAGCCTTATGGATAAAAAACAAACGACTAGAAGAAAAGGTAAAAAGTCTACAAATGTCTACATCGACAAATGTAGAAAATGTAGATGTAGAAGAGAAGAGAAGAGAAGAGAATATATATATACCTTACAATTTTTCTAAAAATAAATTTGATATTAATTCTGAACTTAAAAACTACATCTTAACTAACTACCATTACATCGATCTACAAAACTACCTAGATTCTCTTGCTACATGGATACACAATAAGTACCGTGGCCCCGAAGATAAGGATTGGTGGCCGAAAATGAAGGCCGATTTTGAAGCCCAAAAACCAGAACCACAAAAACCAAAAAAGGTGCCCGTTTGGAATGATAAAGGAAAACTAATAGGGGTCGTTGATGAAAACACCTCTAATTCTAACGAGGATCGTTTATAGGACACTTTAACAAAAGAAACGTAGGTACCCATGAAAATAACAAGAGAAGAGCTTAGGAACGTAAATATACAAGAAAAACTAAAAGGTAGGTTTATATCAGGTCAAGACCTTGCTAGCGAATTGGTTTTAAGGTTATCCCAAACCGATGAAGTTAGAAACGGCAGAAAGTTAACAAATTGGGATAGGTTTAATTTTATATGTGGTGGATTAAGACCTTGTGAGCTAACAATCATTACAAGCGATACAGGGTTAGGAAAGACAACATTTTCACAAAACATTGCGTCAAACATTTTAATGCAAGGTGAAGTGGTTTTGTATATTGCCCTTGAAAATTCAATACTTGACGTACTACAACAAATAGCGACTATATCAACAAGAGAAGTTTTGGAGGATATTCCAACAATAGAGAACAAAGAAGTGTTGAACTTGTTTTGCAATACTGATGGCGCAAGACTGTACTTCCTTGAGCAATCACATAGGACAACAGGAGAAGAAGTAATACAGGCCATTATTCTTGCAAAAGAAAAATACAATTGCTCTTTGGTGATAGTAGATCACCTTGACGCAATTACTCCAGCGCAAGGATCAAACACAAGCGAAGTCACAGCTCAAAAGCGAATGATGTATCAAATACATAACGCATGTAAGTCAATGCAATTACACTGTATTGCAATACAACATCCAGCCAAACTAGGGGATAAGGGTAATTATGGGGATGTAAAGAAACGCCAAGACAGGCACTTAATGATTGATGAGTTAAAAGGTTCTAGCGCGGTCAAACAAGTGGCAGACATGATTATAACCTTACGTAGACCAAGTGAAATAGAGAATTGTACCGAGATTACTTTTCAAAAAATACGATATTTCAAGTACGGAAGAAACATAGGAGGAGTCGTCAAGTTTTGTATGCACCCTGATACATATCGATTTGAAGAAATGGGGCTTTATGAATGATTACATATTTACTTGCTGGCACTGCACAAAAATAGCCAAGGCGCCCGTAGAACTGATTATACCTTACGGTAAAGTAGGCGAGAAAATAGAAGTTTTTTTAAAATTCATGAGAAAACATTACTTCTGTGGAGATTCCCCAGAATATACCCAATTAAAAAAAGACATGAAAAATAATAAAAAAGTTTTAGATGATTGCGTTCAGATGATTACTGACTTAACGGAAAGTGGCATCAGCACTAAAGATGCAATCGATATGGCAAAAGATTATTTTTGTACAAATAAGTGTTGACAATGTAATTTAATTACATTACTTTGTAATTATTACAAAGGACTAATAGCATGTATATATTCTACGGATTCGATAAGGACTATAACAGAATAGAATTAGATTATAACCTGTCTTTAAAAGAGATTAGGGAAATGGGGATTGTATCGATCACGGTACATCGTGAGACTGAAATCGAGATCAGAAACGCATCTTCAAACATGAAAAGATTCTTTGAAAACATGGCCAGTGTATTTACTGGTGAAGTTTCAGGGGAAGTGTAATGTTTACCTACTTTGACAAACATGATCGTAGGTTGTGGGTTGAATTCCAACTCCATAATGATTGGGAGTTTGGGTCTACAATTGATGAGATTGAGGTGTGGTTAGAGCGTGATGGGGTTCGTAGGTTATGTACGAAATATGTACCAAACGACGTATTTAAAGCAATTGAAACAGAGGTATGGAACCATGTACCGACCATTTGAATATTGGATCGTGTTGTTCTTTATATGCGCAACGCTTGTTTTGGTTTCGTGGGTTGTATGGATTAAGTTAGGACTATTAGAATGGATAATAAAATGAAAGCAAGTCAAGTAATGAAATTTAAAACACCTGAAGATTTAAAAAACTTTAGGTTTATGCACAATAGAATGAAGCAGAGTGAATTAGCAATCCTTACAGGGTATTCATTGGACGCTGTAGGTTCAATGGAACGAGGCAATAGGAATATTACAAAGTCTTTTCTTTTGCATCTTAAGGAAGCAATTGAGGAGGGAAAACTGGAAGCATTTATGAAAAAAGGGAGTTTTTAGGCTCCCTTTTAATGGACTAATAACAAACGTAAGAAAGGACTTACAATGACTAAAATAACACAAAAAAAAGATGAAAACAACTTTAGATGGTACTCCGTTGACGGAACAGACTATCTATCCGTTACAACCGCACTGGACATTATCTCTACCCAAGAAGATAAAGACTTTCTTCTAAACGTTACCAGAGATAAATACAACGATATCATGGCCAATACAGCAGAGATTGGAACCAAGATTCATGATGCTGTTGAATATGCCTACAAAAATTCAATACTCTCTCCGAAGGATTGTGAGCATATCAGCAAAGATGCCCTACCAGCCTTGGCTATATACCAAGACTTCGTTGAGAGTAAGGGGATCAAACATATCCAACACGAAGTACCAGTGTATTCAAAAAGATACGGGTATGCTGGTACGTTGGATGGCATTATCGAAATTGACGGTAAAAAGTACATCTATGATCTAAAAACTGGGCGATTTCATTATAAGCATGGATTCCAAGTCCAAGCATACAGACGTGCAGCTATTGAAATGGGCATTTGTGATGAATCTGTAGGCACTTGTTTGATCTATTGCCATAGAAGCGGTGAGCGTCCTATAGCCTTCTATTCACATAAACAACATGATTTTCTATTTGAACAGTTCTTATGTGCTTTGTTTTTACATCAAGGGTTATATCCAAAAGAATGGGGCAAACTTAAAGGCTCACCTTACCAATGGCAAAACCCAAACAGAGAGTATTTTGGATTGGAATTTGGAGCAAGACCAGAACCAGAAGATTTTGAACCATCTCATTATGAGAAGTTCGGAATAGAGCAAAATGAAAAAATGGATTAACGATATGTTAAAACGATTATGGTTTTGGGTAAAAGGTATTCGGGTCTACAACGGGTTTATACATGACCCACATGATCCAGAATATAAACACTATAAAAAAGGAGAAAACAAATGAAATTTAGATTTCAAAAAACAATTGGTAAAACTGTATTCACTTTTGAAGATGAGTGTGACTCTCATGCAGAGTTTTTTGAAAAGGTATCATTCTTTTCAGCGATGCCAGAAGTAGGCCCTAATGGTGAGGATGACTTGATTATCGAGCATAGAACTCCCAAGGGTCATGATTACTACCAAATCACGTCGCCCTCAGCCAATATGGAGTTTAAGTTTGGGCTTAAAAAAGATGATAAGGGTTCATTGTTTCCTAAGGGTTGGGAGAAGAGTCAATATGCTGCGAAGCGTGTTGAAACAGATACATCTAAAATGAAAGAAGTAAAATTCAAAGATGATCCAGCACCAACAGATGACGATATGCCCATTGATGGAGAAAGTGTACCGTTCTAATGTTGGGATTTGAATTAAAGCAGCTAGACAAAGAAATTGTTGAGCTAAACGAAAAAGCTGATCAAGTTCAAGCGGATTACAGCAAAGCCCTCATGACTACAGATATGTATCGTGATCTTTGCAAGATGCACCTAGCTGCTCAAATTCAAGAGTTAAGAGATGGTAATCCAAAAGCCAGTGAAGCTAAGTTAGAAAACATGGCAAGAGCAGATAAAGCATACAGAACAAACTTCATAGAGGCGACTAAGAGCTATAAAAAGAGTCTGAGTTTAAAGATTGAACTCGATAGACTTAGTGAAAAGATCGACTCTTGGAGAACAAGAATATCTTTGCGTAAAGCAGAGGTGGAGCGATTTGGAGCGTGATATGAAGGAAATATGGAAAAAATTAGATGCTTGGGAAGGTGATAGATATATTTCCAATTATGGGAGAGTGAAATCTTTGGGTAACAGAACCAACAATAAGAAAATTACATACGGATCTGAAAATAACCAAGGATATATGCGCATTGGTCTAACAAAAAATGGAAAAGTTACAAGCCAACAAATACATAGGCTTGTAATGAGATACTTTTCCTATGATTCTGATTTGCAAGTTAACCATATAGACGGAAATAAGAAAAACAACAAAATCACAAACCTTGAATACGTTACATGCCAACAAAACCACAAGCATAGTGTAAAAAATGGCCTCAGCCCAAAAGGAACAAAAAACGGGCAATCCAAATTAACAAAAGAAAAGGTATTGCATATTAGGAATTTATATTCTTCGGGCAAGTGGTCTCAAGACAAACTAGCGAGCAAATTTAATATTGGGCAAACCCAAATAAGTAGAATTATAAGAAGAGAAAGTTGGGGGCATGTATGACCCAGCTCAAACTTGTATATAACAGGCAATACCTTAATCAAAAAGGAGTAACAGTACAGTGAACGTATTTGAAAAAATAGATAATGCGGTAGGCGTTTGGGTAAATAAAGGGGTGACCCCATCTCATATCGTAGTTCATAAATCAGCGATAAGCCCAAAAGACCTATCAAGACTTGGTGATACCATTGTTGATAAAAGCGGCCACTCAATAGATATACTAATCAGCAACCACGATCATATTAGATACGGAGAGGTGTTTTGCGCTTCCGTTATACAGAACATGGAAAAGAAAACATTGTGGGGAAGAATCAAGGAGGTATTCCGTGGATAAAAAGTTTATAGTGGCTGGGTATATATCTGTTCTTGTTTATTTAACAATAATGCAAGCTCTAAACTTCGTGGGATACATATCCTATAGCGCAAGCATTATTGTAACAGGCGTTATAACATGTGTACTTCTTATGGATAATTCCAAACATCTAAAAAAAGAATTGGAGGAGGTTATGGAATTTAAAAAAGAATTAAACATCTTGAAAGATAAGGTAGCCAACTTAAATTTAAGGAAATTATGAGCCAGCTTAAACTTGTATGTGACAGGCAAGATCCTAAGAACAAAGAGCGTACAGCTAAACTCACAGGAGATAAGTATAAAATCCTAGAGTGTCTCAAGGATGGAAAGTGTTGGCTAGTGTGTGATCTTGCTCAGGCAATAGGCAATCCTAGCGAGACAAGTGTAAGTGCTAATGTGAGAAACCTTAGAAAAGATGGTTATGTAATAAAACTCATTCGACTTGGTAACGGGTTGAATGGGTATGAGTTTAGAGGGAAGAAATGAACTCCCGTATCCGTTGTGAGAATTGTATTTATTGGGATACATCAATCTCACTGAAATGCAAAGAATCAGATCAAAAGATGGGGTACTGCCTGCAAGCAAGGGCATTTGGGAATGTAAAAATAGTTTTCCATAATGTAGAAGCAAAAGTAAAAGATGTCCCCACATATTCATTTAGTGAATGTATTCACTTCACCGACAAAGATAATGGCAAAACCTTCAAGGATTATTATTTTGAAGAGAATCCTATTGAATGTAAATGTGAACACAAAGAATGTGATTATTTATTAGGGCAATTGATAGGAAAAGGAAATATCGATGCAACCAACTGCCCCCTACACAACAAAGGAGAATAGAGATGTTTCAAGACTATGACTTATCAATTATAGCGGTACTTTTAGCAATTGCCGCAGGTATTTTTCTTAAACTATATAACTATGATGTAAACATTAACAAACAATGCCGACAGGAATACGAATCAAACCAAAAACTAAGCTATGACTGTGTAATGCACATGAAAGGAAAGTAAGAGATGAATAAAAACAATATAAATTTGGAAGATTATGTTAGTGATTCGCGGTTAAAAGAAATTGCAGAAGAAGAATTTAGGAGGGCGTTACGAGAAGATCCAGAAAGAATACTTAATAATATGGCCTATAAGTATGTAGCTCATTTAGTTGATGATCTTATGGATGATGAAATGAAGGCGCATGTGAAAGAAAAAACTAAAGAAGTTATACAAGAACTAAGCACATATACGGTCTATCATACGCCAACACGTTATGACGATCATAAAAGCCTAGCTTATCAATTTATGGAAGAAGCAGTTATTGAAAATAGGCAAGTTATATTTGACTGTGTTTTGAAAAAAATTGAAGCGTACCCTTATGAATCAAAGATAGAGGATGATGGTATTACTTGGGCGTTGTTAGAAGCTATTAAAAAGGGTTTAACAACTAGCAAATAACAACAAACTATATATGGAGGGTGTGAAGTGACTAAACAAATAAAAGAATGGAAAACAAAAAATGGGCATAACGCATACATTGTCAATGTACGAGGTTCACATTTATGCGGATATGTAGAAATACCAAAAGAAAGCCCGTTGTATGGATTAGGCTACAGAGACCCTGTGCCTGGTATAACTAAACAATGGATGGATAATATAGAAATAGGCAAAAGGGGCGTAATTCCCATCTTTATTCAAGCAGGTAATGAAGAAGATACAGTTCCATTAGATGTATATTTTGATGTTCATGGCAGTATAACCTATGGGAGCGATCATTTGTTAGATAAAGAAAATTCATGGTTTCTTGGGTTTGATTGTAACCACGCAGATGATTATGATAACCCAAAAGATGAAGCGTACGTAGAGAATGAGTGTGAAAGTCTATCAGAGCAAATCGTAAAGTATGAGCACCTAAACGAGGTAGAGAGATGAACAAAGAAATACAAAAGCTACAAGAAGAAATCAAAGAACGCATGGATAAGATTGAGAAGCTACTGGAGCCTAGTGATTATGAACTAACGGAACTTTCTTATGAAGAGAATAAGCGTATATCCGAAATCCAACGCATCCAACGTAAGATCATAGACATCATTAAGTTTGTCAGAGGTGATTGGCGACCTGATTGGAAGGATGCAGATCAGGAAAAGTGTTATATCAATTTTGATCATCTGTATAAAACCATGGAGGTATCTTATTCTTACAGGTATCAGAAACTAACAAACAAAATGTATTTTAGCAGAGAACACCAAAACAAAGCCCTAGAACTTATCAACAAACATCTCTCTAAAGAGGAAATCGAAACATACTATGGAGGGAAGTAGGATGAGTAACGATAAACAAAAAGCAATCATAGTCGATCTTGATGGAACTCTCTGTGACTCATCTCACAGAAAGCATTTTGTGGAAACTGATGGCAAAAAAGATTGGAATAAATTCTATGATGGTATGGTTGATGATCCTATAAACCAATGGTGCTATGATATTATTTCTACTGTGGGTTATTATATTATTTTTGTTACAGGCAGACCAAGTAAATATCGTAAAATGACCTATGACTGGCTTAAAAAACACACAATATACGACAGTTCAAATAGCATTCTTTTAATGCGCCCTAATGAAAACTTTGAAAAAGATTCAATAATTAAGGAACGTCTCTATAAAGAAGAAATCAAACCAAGGTTTGATATACAGTTTTGCATAGATGACCGAAAACAGGTGGTTGATATGTGGAGGTCGAATGGATTGGTTTGTTTGCAATGTGCGGAAGGAAACTTTTGATGATCAATCTAAAGAAACTACGACAAATAGGGGATGAGGAAGTATGAAAGAATTAGAGATAACAGTACAAGTGTTGAATGACATGATTAATCAATACAAAAATGCACCATATATGGGCAATCAAACGGAGGAACTAAAAAAGAGATTCAAGTATTGTCGAGAGGGATTAGAGGTATTCCGAGAAAATCTTCTTAAAGAGTTAAGAAAACACATTGATGGAGAAGGAACTAAATTTTACAAATATTATAAATATATCGGACTTCTGAGGGACACCAATGAATAAAGAACTTAAAGAAGCAGAAGAAAAACTCATATCAGTGCATCAGATGTTATCTAAGTATGTGCAAGGCGATGAGACAAAGTCATTTAAGTATTGGCATATCATGGGCATGTTAGACGATGTTATTGCAGAAGTGAATCGGGAGGGGAAGAAAGATGAATAAAGAACGCATATCAAAAAAGATGAAAGATTTTTACCCTTTAAATAAAGAAGGGTTTACACCACCTATAAATTGGCAAGACTGGGATTTTATCATCACCTCCCTAGAAACCCTTGAGGAAGTGAGAGAGTATTGTGAACCACATAAAGATAAGATGTGGGCTTCTGTTATACTCGGTATTTTGAATGGAACAGATTTTCGTGGAGAACCAATCCTAAACAAGGGGGAGAAGTGAAAAAGATATTTTATATAATTATTTTAATACTTGTTTCTTGTAATGAAAAAAATCAACAGGTCATTAGTTATGACTGTGTTGGAGAAGAAAAGAATGTTCAAACGCATATATTGCATTGTATGGAAGATCAAAAAAATAGGGGTTATTTGGAAAGATATATAAGCCCAATAGCAAGTTGCAAATACGAAGCTCAAGAAATTTATTGCAAAACTATAATTAAGGAACCCCAATGAGTAGATTAGATGAGATAAAGAAAGGAGACGATCAATGAAAGGGTTTATAGAAACACCCCAGAAAGGCGATGAATGATGAACTGTAATATGAATGATGCACCAATAGACACAAAGCTATTATGTTATGGAAAATTTCGAGAAAAATCATCAGAGTTATGTACATTAGACTGGTATGTCGCTTCAAAAGATTCAAACGGTAAATGGCATGTGTTTTATACATATGACCATAATTTTGAAGTAAAACCTGAAAAATGGGCTTTTTTACCAACCGAGAAAGAAGAGGAAGTAGAATGAAATGGATTAGTGTGAAAGAGCGGGCGCCTGCTTATGATCAAGTAGTTTTTGTATTTACGAAAAACAAGGATGCGCATATTGCTATAATGCGCTATAATATAGCCAGAGAAATTCAAGTATTCCTTGCACCTTATGTAATAAATAACAGTTATCAAGTTGAAGATGTCACCCATTGGCTTGAGATAACACCACCAAATGAGGGGGAATAAATGTGGCCTTTTGAAAGATGGAGTTATTGGGTGGTTTCTTATTATTTCCTTGGGAGCGATGGTAAAACTGGATTTGGTCGAATGAATTATGGAACCAATTCAAAAGATTTTATACCGCAGAAGGCGGAAAAGTTTATAAAAACAGAAACAGGTTTTGATAATGTAGTGATCCTGAATGTTTATAAAACCAAAAAGAAATACCTGAACACAGCCAAGGAGAAGGAGAAACTATGATTCTACTACTAACAAATCTATTTGAAATAATTGGACATAACATATGTACTAGTCTTACAATGTAAGAATGTACACAATTAAAAAAGAAAAAGGGTTATATTCTGTATACAAAATTATAAAGAAAGAAGTTAAGAAAAAACATCTTAAGGTTCTTTGTGAGTATGTTGAAGAATGGGTTTTGTTATCACAGTCTAAAGATGAGGCGTATGCTATAGGGCTGGTAGATGTTCTTATGTTATAGATGTTATTTGTTGGTCGTATAGAATACAATCAAAGTAATCACTGGTAAATTGTTCAGCTAGCTTTAGGTATTCTCTCTTTTTGTACTTTGAGAGTCTTTCAAATCTTTGATGACATATTCTACATTGTGGTATTAGATTATTGTATTCTCCGCCACCAGAGCCTTTGGTTTTAACATGTGAAGCGTCACATCTCCAAGTGCCAAAGTTATCTTCACCAGAGTATCCACCACAATCAACACATGGCTGTCTTGTTATGAACTCTGCGTATTCTGGATGTTTCCAGTAACCCATGTTATTACATAATAATGTATTCAATCACAAAAAGCGATAAAATATACAAAGCAATCCTTCCAATCGCTATACCCATTAATCAAAAACATTCAGGAAAAGAAAATAGACACATTTCCCCAGAATACAAAAAATACAAGTCAGATGTTGAAAAACTACCCAGACAATTTAAACCCATCGCAAAGCAATATAAAAAAAGAAAGTTTGAAAAGAATGTTATTTGCGAAATATCCATCTTTGAGAAAGATAACAGAAGAGACATTGACGCAACCGTAAAGGTTATATTTGATGTCCTTAATGGAAAGATATGGGAAGATGACAGTCAAGTGTGGTCATTGATGATTAAGCAATACGTTGACGCTTCTAACCCAAGAGTGGAGATCAATGCGATTGAAGAACTACGCGTCTAACCTTTTAAAATAACACTTCTTGCACAGATTATCACCATAAGGCATGCCTACATAATTAAACTTCTCGCCTATAATAACCTTTGAACAGTCAATACAAGATTCACTACCTCTTTTTGATCTATACTCTTTTAAAAACCCATGAAACGGATAATCGTCTTTGTTCATTTGCCCTCCATCCTATTCTTTTCTTTTTTACACTTAAAATCAAAGAATCCGCATTTTATTTCAGATGAATCGATATGCTCGTCCATCCTGTAATCATGATTATGTTCATCAACCAAATATAAAAGCTGTTTAAATGCGCTGTAAAGTGATTCTGTGTTGATCTCTAGGATTGATCGATCATGGTATGTGATACATTGATATAGGTTGTTCTCGCAATCATACACCCCATATTTATCTGCTATTGGGTTCTGATATTTATACTTCTTTGGATAACGTACCGAGTCAGGTACAAATATAGGAGCACTACTCGCTGTTCCAGGGCTTATCTTCGTGCAGGATAAGAGACAAGCCATGCTTATTAAGCAAAGTAGCTTGCTCTTTAATAACACTCTCGACCCTCTCCTTATACTTGGTATGGGCAATGTTTTTCCTAGATACTGCATCCAGGATATCCCTTTTCTCTTTTTCTGCAATAAATCTCTTTTGTTTCTCTGACTCTTTTTGAATGGCAAGTTCTCTGTTTTCAAACTTTAACTTCCTGATCTTGAGCAAGCTGAGTAAGTACAGTATAACAAACCCAGCTACCCCAAGAACCTTATATGCAAGCATTTTAGTTAATAGCTCGACGTAATCCTAGAATCGCCAAGCCTTCAAGAATAACCTTGAACGCTTGTTCATGAGGTAAAGCTAAAGCATTTTCAGGCATCAAGAAATTCAATGCCAACCCAGCAATACCACCAAGTACAATCAATACACCTGATACATATGTCAATTTACCTTTAAGAATGTTTTTCACATTTCCTCCAGTTCTATTTTTTTTGTTTTTACCTGGAATAGATATTCTCTATTCAAGTCCGTTGTATCAGGACACCACCGCACCCTGATATAAAAACCTTCTCTATCAATCCTATAGTAGTCTGCTACCTTTTCCGTAGTATCAGGATGATATGTCCATACTTTATTTAAGTGATCCATCAAAGCACCAGCACCATTGAATTGACCTTTTTTAGGAATATCAAATATCATTGAATCACTTAAGACATTGCACATGATGATATCATCATCTGTCATGTGGTATTCTAAATAATAGGTGATATCTCGGATGATAGTCTTGGCTGGATAATAAAGATCCTTCCACTTTTCAGCGACAATCTCATTTGCTGGGATTATCATGCCAAATCCTCCATCAGGCCTTGTGTTCTTCTAATCCAACCTAATAGAAATACAGCCTGTGTAGGTGATCTCTGAACGATACGAACATAATACTCTTGAGCATTTATAACAAAATGAAATAGCAACTTTTTACCATCTTTTGAATTGATTGCTGTTAAAGACTTTGCACCTATAATCCCATCTTTCTTTACGCCTACAATTTCTTGTATCTCTCTTGCAACAATACCAAGACCACGATTTACCGCCTGATCAAATAACGCATATGCTAAAGGATCATAGTCAACAAAATCAAGTCTTAGCTTATCCCAATACTCATCACGGTAAAATTGCTGTGCATCCTCAAATGTAATGGCCTGAATATCTTCGGGCTTCATCTTTCTTCCCTTGTATTCTTCCCATGACTTGAGTGTAATTCCGTAATTGGTAGGCCCACCCTTATCCATAGGATGATTTACATAACCACCCTCTTTCGCCATTAATCTATCAAATGCGTAGTAATAGTTCATTTCTTACCACCAAGTCTCACTTCAATGTCTCTTGTTCGTTGTTCAAGCTGTTCGTTTCTTTTTTCAAGTTGCTCGATTCGGTATTTGTAATTGTAGATGGACTTTTCAAAACTTTTGTCAAACGCTTGTGAGAATCGATTAAGAAGATAGCCGTTGATAAGAGTAAGCAAGACACCAATGATCCATATAATAGTTTTTTGGTCGAGCTTGAAGTCTCTCCTGTAGTTAGGCTCTTGCTGACGATATACTTGTTGATCCCTGTAGTCTCTACTCCCAGTACCTTGGGGATGATCCACGTTAGATTCGGTTTCTCGGCCTTCACCTTTTCCTCTATCCACCATGCAGGCTTTCCTTTAGAATAGGCTTCTTTTGCGAATCCTGCCACTTTAAGTTCATCTGTAGAGTCCAAAACCAATGTTGACTTCTCTTCTTCAAAATCTTCAAAGTCAGTAAGGTCATTCATTGATCCAGCCTTTTTGAGGTTCTTATAGGCCATGGTTTTAAACAAGTTCCACATACAGAATCTTGGTATGTAGAATAACAATTATGCTTTAAAGGTGTATCCTCTGGTTGACAATGCGCACCACAGCAATCACATTCTAAGTTGATAAGGTTACCCTCTCTTATTTCTAGAAAAGACTCATCAACCTCACCCTTAATGTAGGCTTTATTGTAAGCCTCTCGTGTCATTGTCTTTTTATAATAAGACATTTACTCCTCATTTACTTTGGGTAATCTTTGACGATACATATAATATGAAGCTGCTGGATCTGTAGATTCTGATAACCTTTCTGCTGAGTATAAATATTCAGGATTTATCCTTGCGCCAACATCACCAGCTTTCCTGGTTAATCCACCCAATGATGGGAATATATTAGATGCTTTTTCTATACCTTCACTTAACATTTTAGTGCCCACTGCAGCAGTAGATGGAAGTCTTGGCGATACCTTTCTTCTTAGAAATGGAAATAATAAAGCCCCATATCCTGTACCCTCTCCCTGACCAACAGCTACAGCGCCAGCACCTAAAGTGGCTACATCTAATAAGCCACCATAAGGAGATTGTTGTTGTTGTAGTGCTCTTTTTTCTGATGCTTCTTTAATTGGATTTAACAACCCGTATTTCTTTTTTTGTGTAGAAAATGTTTCTGCAAGCTCAGGAGAGTAGTCTTTCGTTGCTTCTTCTACGGATTCTTTATAAGCTCTGCCGACACCTTTTAGAGCATCTCCTCTATCTGGATCGCCATACATTCTTTTTGCTTTTCCGTAAAAGCCTCTCTTCTCTTGTTCTGCAAATGATGCAGGTAACATATCTTTTGGGGTTTCTTTTACCTGATCGTAAATCTTTAATAATTTTTCTTTTTCATCAGCTTTGGATGCAAACTTCCCCATATCGTTAATTTGTTTTTCCAACTTATCAAGGATTGCTTGCTTGTTTACAACAACTCCTTCAGCATCTAGTTCGGCCAGAGCTTTATCAAGGCCGAGGTTCACTTCGTCTATTTCAGATGAAATTCTACCAGCTAACTTTTCTGGCGTATCAAACATCTTGGTTCTTTTTAAAATCTCTTCACCAGCATCATCAGAAAATTTAGATACTTGAGATCCTGTTGCGCCTGTGGCATTAAGGGCCATCTTTTTCGCTTGCCCATATAACCCTTCAGCTAAATCAGTTCCCTTTGTTCCTGCGTAATCCAGAACATCCCCTGCATATTTACCAGCCGATGAAAATGCTCCACCAGTTCCAGAACCAAAGGCAATATCTTTAATTAGATCTTTTGTATTATCTGCCTCAGAATAACCATATCCTGAAATAGCACCTTCTAAAGCACCTTTGCCTAATGTAGTGCCAAGTTTTGCCCCCTTACCAACATTTAAGGCTGACATCCCAGGTACAAACGTTGATGCAACTGATCCTGCAACTTCCCCACCTAGATATGCCCCAGGATTCTCTTCTTGTGCCTGTTTGTTTTCTCTTCTATAGGCGTCTCGAAGCTCTTCATATGTTTGCTCATCAATTTTATTATCAGCAAAAAGATTATGAAGTTTTGTAAGTCCTTTTTCTAAGGCTGCGGACGCTTCATCTTGCATCCCAAAGGTAATACCCTGAGCTGCCCCCCTTGCTGCGGATTCAAGAGCGGTATTTTCTTTGTCGCCTAATTCCGCTTCTAATTGAGCTAATTCTTCCTCTTCTTCTGGGGTAAGACCACTAAGTTCAGCTTCTAAAGCCTGTAATTCTAATTCTTCTTCTTTAGTCAAAGCCATTATTTACCTGCTTTTTTTCTTCTCAATTCTTCAAGCCTGGTCATCTTAGCATCCATAGGTGGTTCTTCAGTTTGAAACTGTGGTGTAGAAAAGTTGCCCTCATTTGTTTCATACTCCTGAACAACATCTGGTCTGAAACCTTTTAAGATATTTGTTCTTCTAGATTCAATATCTTGCTTCATCTTTTTCAAACCCTTAAGCAAAGATGCTTCTGTAGTCCATGTTCCTGTAGATGCTTCTTTTAAGAAACGTCTGTATTCTTGATCTGTAACAGCCGCACCAGATCTTGCCTGCAAAAGAATATTCGCCATACCTTGTATATTAGCTCTTAATTCTTTTCCATCTTCAGATGTAATTATGCCAGGTTTTAAACCGCCTAAAACGCCATACCCAGGAATATCCCCGACTTTCCCATTTTCAGTATATTTTGAAAGAATCCCGTCAACTACATTCATTGAAGTCTGTAACTCAGGAACCTTTTCTTTCTCTAATCTTGTTGATAACTTATCAAGCCTACTTTCTTTAAATCTCTCATTAATAGCATCCTGTTTAGATGTATTATCTTGAGATGCCCTCAATCTATCAACATCTTCATCAACTCTCATCTTGATATAAGATTCAAGGTCTTTTCCTCTTAACCCTCCAGCTTGACCTTCTTGAACATATTTAGGGTATTGATCTTCTAAAAGAGAAGCATAGGCTGCGCTCTGATTCTGTTCAGTATCATACTTTTCTCTTTCTCTGTTCTCTTGCTCTATACCTCTATTTTCTTTAGCAATATCAATATTGAGGTTTTCAGCATCGGTAGCAGCTTTTTGGTATAGAGTAGAAAGGGCAGCATCTCTGTCCAACATGTCTTTTTGCATTGTTCCTGTTTTACCAAGTGGAATAAGAGACCTATCATACATACCAGCTAAGAATCTCTCAAATCCAGATGAATAATCCTTAGCATTAGGATCTGTAAAATCATTTGCTCTAAACTTCTTTTTTATTCTTTCTAACGCCATATCTTCTCCTAAAATAGCCAGCCAGTTACTTTGTCAGCAATCTTCTTGCCGGCTTTTTTAACAGGATTCCACCCAGCAACCCCAGCTAACGTACCAATACCCTCTGATCTCTCTAAATCTTGTTGTGTCTGACGAGAACCTCCCATATCTCCATAAATGCCAGCCTTCTTATTAGCAATATTATATTGATTGCTAAATTTGGTTTGATATGCATTTGATTTGTTTTGCTGATTGAATTTACGAATAGCATCCAAAGCAGTCATTTTATTGAAATCCTGACCCCTTGTTGTTGTTGCCATATTCCCAGCACCAGTTAAGGCATCCATTTTTCTCTGTTCAAGATCTCCAAGTATTTGTGTATCTTGACCTGTTTTTCGGTCAGATGACATTTGTGCATTAATTAGCTGGTCAATAATGTCGCTAGAACCAACACCCCTAGATCTTGCGTTTTGCTGGATAGCTTCTCTTGCCCCTCTTGTTCTTATATCTTCAAGACGCCTTGTTTCATCAAGTCTGGCCTTTGCCCTATCATCTAATCCTTCTCTCTCATATACTCCATACAAATCATTAATAATTTGCATTTGACGATTACGAAGCGCTGGATCTTCCTCCGAAAAAGAAGAACTTATTGGAGTACCACCCAACTCATCTACGGTTGGTATTCTCAAATCACCATATTCATCAAGAGCCTTCTGAAGGTATTCTCTGTTATACTTTTCGCCTTTTCCAGCCCCCAACAATTTACCTATGCCACTAAATAGACCCATACTATCTCCTATTCATACAAAGCCATCAGCTTAATATTATACACCACGCTAACGACTAATCCTAAAATATCTGTTATAACAATTGAATTTCCATCCTCATACCAAAGAACCCCAGATTGGCCAGTAAGAGGATTACCATCTTGATCGAGAATCTGCGCAACTTGAACTGTATATACAGAATCAGGTTTGTCTTTTGCTATCCTAGTTTCTTGAAACGGAGCTTCAATTCTTAACATGATTGTCTGGATACTAAGATTGGATGCTCCAATATTCCCATTAAACGCCTGTTTTAAATATTGAATCATTTGATTTAAAGGCTCTAATATTACTTGAAGAAAAGGAGAGGAGTCTCTTAAATCTCTAACCTGTATTTCTCTAAATTCTGGCAGTCTAAGCCCCACTATTTACTCCTTTCAGATACAGGATCAGAAAGAAGAACATATCCAAGATATTCAAATCCAGTACATGCCTCTGATTGGGAAATAGTAAGATTAATCCATCGACAACGTGTCTGTTCTCTTGGCACAGTTGTACGAACTGGCTGAAGAGTAGAGTCTGTTTTTACCACTACTTCTTCTGTGGAAATCGAAGAATCAACTTCATTTCCTATAATCTGAATAAAACTCTCAAAATCAACATTGTCAACATAATGGAATATTTCTTGTTGAAATTTATCTATGAGAACATCACCCATGTGCTGTGGAACGTACGAAAAAGAAAACTCCATAGGCTGATAAATCACCGCATCTCCTATTAAAAAACCTATTTTTGTAACTGTAATGTCATTTCCACTGATTTGAGTAATTTTTGCTTTGACCCCATTTTGATAAAGAGAATCCCCTATTGATGCAGATGATGCATCTGCAAGTGTGATAACGTAATCTGAGATTGATGTTATTTCTACAGAAAACTGATCTTCGCTAAAATCTGTTTCGTTGTATTCTTTTCTTTCCATTTTAACGATATCAGTTCCAATGTACAATTTATCTTCACTAACATTCCAAAATCCAAAATTTGCATCTCTTTTAAGTTTTGCCCATTTTTGGGTAAGAACATTATAAACAAAAGCTATATTTGCCACTTCATTATCTGAATCTTCAGGAACAAACATAATATACTTTCTATCTGACTCGTACCCTATTCCAAAAGACACATCTTCAAATGTAGAATTTCTGGTTTTTGATATTTTGAATAAACTTCTTTCTATGGGCAAAGAAACGAAATCTATTCCATTTTCATTAACAACAGTAACCCCCTGATCTGTAAAACAAAATATGTTGTTATCAAGTATAGCTGGTAACTGTATTCCTCTCAATTTTGAATTAGAATTAAAAAGCCTTACAGCTATAGACTGTCTTGTATTGCCAATGCCCTTCCAGACATCACCATTAGAAAGAAAAACAAACCATGAATCGCGAAGAACAATATATCTCTCTATAAAGTTTTCTCTTGTAGAACCGATGTCAATGTAATTAACAATGGGAACTGATTCTGGTTGATCAGGTAAAGAAAAATACATCCTGTTGCCATAATCTTCATTTGTGCTTGTAATAGGAAGATTTGGAGAGAACGATGATGGTTGTGATGTCGTAATAACAAACGAAGGATCTGCAAGAGATATGGCTTCTATTTGAAACTGACCTTTATCTATATCACCTATTCCTAAGTAATAACCATAATAATCTGGAGAGGCTTCGTTTAATACGTTTATAAAATTATTTGTAGCCTGTTCTATATCAGTTGTATTTACATTAAATTCACCAGTTATAGGATTGTTAGTATTTGAAGCTATATAGATTTCAGTACCTACTTGAATAAAATCTCTCAAAGTCAAAACCACACCAATAGAACTACCAATAGCAGGATTAGATATTGTTATTGTATTGAGTGTCTTACTAAGAACAAATGTATCAGGAGGAATATCTGTACCTGAAATGGATTGCCCAACAACGACATTGGCTGTACTTACAACGTTAATAATAATAGGTGATCCACCTACAGTATCTCCAGTTGTTGTTGTAAAACCAAATCCTGTAGATTGAACCTTTAAAAGTGTTGTAATAACCGACTGTTTAGTTTTTGTATTGGCAAAAAAAGTAACAGTATCAAATGTTCCAATATCTAAAGCATGTGGAGGTTGATAATAAGAATTTTGAATACCTTGTTGTGAAGGAGCCGTATAAATTGTAGCCCCTAAATCGTCAACAGATGTATTGTCTTGAAAAACAATAAACCCATTAGCTATATCAGTAGCTGTAATAGTAACTTCACCTGATAAATACATCTCGTCAAGAGGCTCTGTTGGAACAGCTACCTCTAAAGATCTGTAAACCTGATAAAAATAATTAGTTGTTGTAATTTCATCTGGTATAAGAACTGTTAATTCAACATCTTGCGTAACACCAGAAGTGTTTGTTACTGCTATTCTAGGAGATGGAGCGCCAAGAATTAAATTATCATTCGCATCAGTATAACCCCAAACAATACGATAGGCTGTTTTAAAGTTATTCTGTATTACGTTACCTGTCGAGGCAATAAACTGATAAGTTCCAGAAAGTCCTCTAGGAACCCCTGATTGCATAAGAGGGCCTGTTAATTGATCTAACTTTTTTATTCCTTCATCAGAAGTGAAGTATATATTGTTTTTTGCTTTAGATGAAAAAGAAGGATACCCAGTAGATGGCATTGCCCCATAATCAACAAAATCACAATTGCCTGTAGAATCATACGCTAGTGTCTGAGTAATACCACCTTGTTTATAATAAAGAAGTGTGCTCCCTTGGTATTCAAAATATTTCTCACAAATACCATTTATAATAGCACATGTTCTAAACCCTCTTGCCTTCTCGTATATATTAATACGATCACATGCTACGTTGACCCCATCAACTATAGCACCTGGAGAAACTGAACTTAATCTGTTTGGATCAGTTTGTAGACCATCCGCCTGTAAAACTCTTACTTCCACAATCCATATCCCCCGAGGCTTTTTACATTAGACTTAGATCGGTTAGATATGACACTTAGAAAATTTGATTTGAGGCGTTCCAATTGAACCAACGCATTAGCAAGCCCCTTCTCATCCCTCATAGACTCTAGTATTTTAATCGCACCTAATTGTTCTAATACTGGAACTGCGTTCAATGGTATTTGAGCAACACAAGCATACCCCTCAGGTACAACATAATCCCCTTCATCAAGACTTTCAGGAACTTGTGAAACCTCTATAACGTTACCTCCTGGTAAATCTGTTATAGTTACAGAATCTACAATGGAATCAAATGCTTGTGTTTTGGTTAGTAAATCGATCTTTGTTCCAATGCCCCACCCAGCAGGTAAGCTATTTAAGGTTATGGTAGAGTCGGTTGTGTTCTGATACAACACAGTAGTACATAGATCTGAGAACACCAACTCATTAGGTTTTCTAAACCAATGTATTCTTGCAATCTTGTTGTTAAAGTTTTCTGGACGGTGAAAAACAATCTCAGTTCCCTTAAAATAATACCCTACAACATTAGGATTACCTTTTATATCCTGAAAAGATATAGGAACAACACCCCATTGAAATTTCAGGTTGTTATCTACAATCCATATATCTTTTATAACAGTTCCTATTGCCCTTTGTAGTAAATCAGATGTAGTTATAGATATAGGATCTCCAAACGGAGATAACCCAAAATATGTTAACCCAAAACCAGCACCAGAATCATAGGTAAGGTTATAAGTTACATCTTGTAAGAAAAAATCCTCCCGAACAGATAAAATCATAGGCACAAGATTAGTTTGAAGCTCATCATTGATGAGTGTCAAATACTCATCATCATTGAGCTTAAACTGATTAGCTGGCGCCATAGTGCGCAGCTTTGCACCTTTTAAAATGCGTTCGGTAGAATAATCTAACATTAGATCTCTTCTTCCTTAGAAGATATCTTTATTGTTAGCATTGGTTTTAACTCATCGTATTCAGATTTCTCTACATCAGAAATCATAGAATCAATGGCTTTCTCCATTGCGTTACCTTTTTTCTTCTTCTTCTTTAGCTTCATTACGCCTCCAAATCTTTTGGTTTTCTTAGCCAGCCATACATATAGCTAGACAAAATTTTATGAATCTTTTCATCTGAATACTTGTTAGCATTCTTATAAGCCTCATATTCCATCTTGTATCTAAAGGAATTATAAACAAATGGAAAAACAAAAATATACTTAAAAAGAAAAGAAAATAACCCATATTTTTTCTGTTGCTGAGAGTGAATCTCTTCGTGTTCTATAGTTCTTTTTGTTGGGTATGACCCTTCAGGATAATATAAAGTATCACCAACAGTTGTGTAATTTGCATGAGCAAATGGAAAAGTAAACATCCATAATATACTTTTTTTCCTGATGTTCATTATTGCTCTCCAACAACTATAATATTATGATTTGTATTTTCATCAGTGCCAGAACCTATATCATAAGTTCTTACCTCAAAACCATTCGCTGTTTTATTATGAATAGATAGGTTTGTATCTGACTCGTTTTGAGCATTTCCAGTAACTACATAAAAATTATTAGCCATTGGAGTTGTAAATGTATAATTGTAGCTACCAACCCCTCCTGAAACCACAGATAAATTGACACCATCACTAATAGTCGCACCAGATGTCGTGCTCGCCCATGCTTTAACAAAAGAGTTAGTATAAAGAGTATTTGCTTCAGGGGTCGCACCAACTGCAATGTTCTCTGCAATAACCTGCAATGGAGTTCCACCATTAACAACAAATCTAGGAATAACACCTGTTAAGTAAACAATTGTTGTTCCATTGTAATCAATAAGCATATTCCCGTTATCTGGGTTGCTAAATGTATAATTATGTGTTGACTTATCTAAAACAATATTGCCAGGAATTTTTATATTATCCGATGAATCAATGTTTACACCTGACATTTTAATAAGTTTCCCTGTAGTTCCATCAAAGACAGGTACGTTTTCATCTAAAGATCCTACAGGGCCAACAACATCACCACTGCCAGCACCAGGAGCTTGCCAAACAGGAAGGCCCCCTGAAACACCAAGAATCTGTCCATTCACACCAATAGGGAGTCTTGTATCCATACCTCCAGCACGAATAAAAATATCACCATCTGTCGTAAGAGGTGAAGAAACTAAAGAAGGCGTTGTCCATTCTGGTTCCCCAGAAACATTAACTGCTAGTATTTGACCTAATGCTCCTATTGGAAGCCTATCTGGATCAAGCGCTGCATTATTAAAAATAATGTCACCTTGAGCTGTCATGGGATTAACTACCTGAGTTTGAACAATCGTATCTATATTAGTTAGACATGCTGATACAGCGGTAGCCCAGTCAATATGTTCTGTACCCCAAGGTCTATCCCCTTCGTTAGGATAAGGATAAATTATTCCACAAACATCTAAGTTAGGCATTTAATCTCCTATTGCTCACTGAGCACAATTGCCAAAATTCTCATATTCCCTAGCGCTGTCTGACTTCCAAACTGAGCATATTGAATAGTATATACATATGTTCCTGCGCCAGGATTATCGTCAAAAAATGTAACACAAGAAGGGGGTAAATATAAAGAGGCCGTGCCGCCCCCTGGGAGACTTAAGTCATCAGCTCTAACTATAACAAATCTTGAAGCCTGAGTTCCACCACGCATCAATCTGAATCTTACATGAGGATTTGGGCCAGCAGCCGTATCTTGTGGTTGTATGCCACTATACGCAGATGCGTCATATGTTCCATCAGGAACTAACATAACAAGAACACCTTGATTTGCCAAAACGTTAACAGTAGCACTTGGGTTACCAGGAAGTGTAGTAAAAGTACCAGTGGTAACAACTCCATTGCTATTAATAGATATTTGATAGGCGGAAGGAACTAATGCGGTAGTTGATATCTCTACTTCATCAGCAGAGGGAGTAAGTGTTATATTTGCGCCCGCAACTATTGTTTTAAATTCTAAATCTACGCCAACTTTTTGTTTAAAAATATCTTCACCAGCCCCAACATTAGAAGCGGTATTTACTTCTCCTCCACCGCCACCAGCTGCAGCAATTTCCAACTCATCAGCACTAGGAGTAAGTGTAATATTTGCCCCAGCTACTATAGACTTAAATGGTAAATCAGTACCAACCTTTGGCAACGCTATACCTTCACCTGTACCAGAATTTGAAGAAGTTTCTACCTTATTAGAAAGATCGGCATTTAATGTAGTAATATTGTTTGTATTCGTAGTAACTTGCGTAGTTAAAGTCTGGATAGCTCCTTCATTAGCAGTTACACAATTTGATACGGCAGTAGCCCAATCGATATGTTCAAGCCCCCAAGGTCGGTCACCAACATTTGGGTATGGATAAATAATCCCACAAACATCTAAATTTGGCACTTTACCTCCTTTAATAGGAAAAGGGGGTTTTTATGCCCCCCTATCCCAATTCCCATCATTATGGGGTAATGTTTGTGAAATAAACACCTTGCGCAGGAGAATATAAGAAAATAGCTTGGTTAGCATATGTTCTTAACTCCGCACCTGCATTATCAGCCAACTCTAAAAAGAACTTTTGGTTCTCATAGTCGAGTGGGTTGTTGAAGGTGATATCCGTTGCTCCTACACGTTTAATCATGTCTTGAGGGAACATGAACGCATCACCAGCTTTAACCATAGAGTGAGAGTAAATCTCAACTTCTGTATTGTAGCTAGCAAACGTTAGGGCTTTAAACCCATTCATTCCTTCAGATGATTTATACGATGTATCGTACTGACGAAGAGCTGCTTGCTCGTCGTTTAGATCAGCCCATTGATTAGGAGATACAAAAGCAATAGCTTTGCCCATGAATCCACCTTTACCAGCAGCTTGCGCTAAACCTTCTTGGAAAGCAGCAAATGTCAATGAACCAGCAACGTCTACTACGTTTCCTTGCCATAGTTCGTACTGAGCAGCATCGATACCAAAAAGAACACCAGTGTTAGTAAGGATTCTTTTTAGACCTGCCATTGAGTTACCAAACTGACCTTTGAAGTAGTAGTTTAGTTTAGCGCCTACGCCCAATGCTTGCAAAGCAGCATCAAGGATGGCAGCATCACCGACTACGGATTCTTCAAGGGTAACTGTTTGGTTCACTGTATCAATAGCTGTTACGGTGAAGTAATCAGTACCAATTTGAACACCAAGGTCGTCATAAACATCAATTTTGGTATTTAGTTTACCAACCCAAATGTATGACCAGTCTTGCGCATTAATTGTCGCAGTTACAGTTGTTGCAGTAGTTACAGGTACTTGCACGATAGACGCACCAATACCACTTTGTCCGTACAAGAACTCAACTTCTAAACGACGTGTCGTTTCTTCAAGAAGAGCTTTTACCAAATACTTGGTTGCAGAGCCAAATGATTGTTTGCTTGTCATCGCAGCAGCAGCAGCTTGGTAACCAATTTTTGCTCGGTTTACCAAGTTGTACCCTTGTACTTGAACGTTTTTGTTCTCGGCAGCTACAGCTTCTTCAAGAGCAAAAGCATCAAGTGTTGGGCCAGCGTATGTTACACCGTTTGCGCCTGTTAGGTTTACAGATACGTTAAACGCATTACCTATTGCGTCTTTTTTCTCGAAACCGATAAGATTGGTCATTAGTGACGCCTGTTTGATAAGCCATTCGGCATTATCGGCATAAATCTCTTTAAACCAACCGTTACCAGTATTACTTAATGAATATGGTTGTGCCATAATCCCTCCATAAAATTGAATTTACAGAGTTACCATTCACACATTTTCGGGTGGCTTGTAAGCGTCCTAATGATGCTAGAAGAACTCTAAGTTATCACTCGACGTGTGGGTATCAAAAGAATCCACGTTGCCTTAAGTGTATTGTATGGTTCTTTTTTCAAAAAAGCAACTAATTACCAACAGGATTTTGCCAAAAATCTCTATAGGACTTTTGAGTAGCCTCTTCTGATCTTTTTGGAGAAGTCTTTTTGGCAGCTCCATCTTTTGGTTCTACTTTAATAGCTTTTTTTGCTTTATGTTTTTTTAACAACGTTTTGCGAACCTTATCCACAACTTCTGGCCCCAATCTTTCAAGAAGATCTTCATCATCTAAAGATGAAAGGTATTGCCCCCATTCTTGATCTGCCTCTTTTTTAACCTGTTCTGCTAAAATTTCCATTTCTGTTAAAGAAAGATCCGCAGTGTTATGTTGCGATGCGAAACTCTTTATCTTATTCAAAAGTCTAAATTTCAACTCTTTTGTATTAAAACCAAATTCTTCATTAATTCTATTAACGCGAACTGTTAATCTTTCTTTAATAACTTGAGCTTCCTCATCGCTAAGAACATCGTTCTCTCTATCTAAAGAGAAGTTTTTCTTTGCATTTTGCATTTCCATCTGTTTCCTAAGTAGAAAATTTTCCCGTTCAGATTCCGACATATCTTTAAACTTTATCATGTCTTGATGAAATTCGTTTAAAGCCTTGGAAGCTCTTTCCTCTCCAACAATCTCAAACATGGCCGCAATAGGGTGCATGTTCATAAAATCTGCAAGGTTATTTACATCCTCCTCTAAAGCCCTTGCTTCTTTAAGCATTTGGGATGCCTTTTCAAAACGTGCTCCAGATGCGGAGCCTTTTTGATACCCTCTTTTAAGCTCATCAATGGTAACTTCTTGTTCAACTCCGTCAACAATGATTTTTTCATACCTAACTTCTGGTTTCTCTTCTTTTGTTGGCTTGGCCTTAAGAGCGTCTTCTTCTTCATCTTCTAATGCCTCATCGTCTTCAGAAGAATCTTCTAAAGCATCTCCTTCAAGAGATTCATCTTCAACAACCTCTTCTTCTTTGACTTCCTCAACTATGTCTTTTTTTGGTTCTTCTTTAGGTGTTTCTGTTGATTTATTTATAGCTTGGTCTAAAGCATCTGCTAATGATACTCCCATAATATCCTCCTTTACGCCCTTTCGGGTGGTAATTTATCTTTTAACCATGCACTCCAATAGAGCATGATCGTTTAAAATTGGTGCTTCTTTTAGGCATTCTGCATAATATGTCTGGCATAAATACTGTGACTTCTCTACCATAGCTACTTCTATAACCTTGGTAACATGAACATTTACATGGCAAAGCATAGCCACTACAAATAATAAGCTATCCACACTTGACCCCTCTGAAATATAAAAGCTGCCCATTGTTTTTAAGTTTAGATTCTAAATAATCTTTGTTTGTTAGTTGCTCTGTCGTGTCAAAATAAATGATATCAAAATCTTGGTCAATGTAATCTGATTCACCCAAATCATTAACATCTTTCATTTTTAAATGAATAGATTCTGGTACAGACGTAAGGTCTATTGCTTCCTGGTATTTCTCAACTACATAAATATTGCAATTTGGTTTTAATTGCTTAATCTTGTCGATAATAAAACCGATGCCCCAACCAATTAAAAGAATGTCAGGAGTGTTATTTTCTAAGGCTTCCACAGCATCAAAGAATGGTTGATTCGATTTTTCTTCAAATACAGTATCAGACATCATAACCTTATCATCATCACTCATTAGAAACTTATATGTTTGGCCCTCAACTGACTTTGCACATCTATGATTAAGATACTTCAAGTAAGGCTGTGGTGTACTCTCAAGTATAAATTCTACCATTTCAATTCTCATAAATCTCCTATTGTGCTCTAAATTTCATATCAACAGATAAACCTTGAGGGGCAGCAGATTGCACAGAACCTACCCTCCAAGTATAATCATCAC
>Ga0209408_1000373_pt1 | contig 35896 bp, 25 predicted proteins | sample AD_UKC107_MetaG_FD_184422 | JGI IMG/M metagenome (GOLD analysis project Ga0209408, IMG submission 184422) | Active sludge microbial communities of municipal wastewater-treating anaerobic digesters from Hong Kong - AD_UKC107_MetaG (SPAdes)... | ecosystem: Engineered > Bioreactor > Anaerobic >... | reverse complement strand
TGCGGCATTAAAACATCGGTTGCAGCATGCAACTTTGTATTCTCAGCAGAATCTTTTTCCTGGCTGTTTTTCTTTATCATTAGTATTTTCTACAGCTTTATAATTTTTGATAATAACAAATTCATTCGTGGATTTTGAGACAAATATCACATTTGTAATTATATTAGTATTTGCGAATATATAGAACCGGATTGTTTGATTTAATAAAATATCTGTAAAATTCTGAAAATACAAATCAATTGTATAAGGATTGTGTTTAAATATAAGAAAACAGATTGATTTCACATTTATGATTAAAGTTGACGAGTTCAAAAAAAGAAGAAAACAAATTGCAAAGTTCATTGGTGAAAACTCTATTGCGATTCTGAAAGCAAAAGATGTTTGCCTGAGAAATGGTGATGCGGATTATAAATACCGCCCGGATAGCTATTTTTATTACTTGACAGGGTGTCACGAACCCCATTCATTGTTAGTAATTTGTCCTGAGAATGAAGATGGCGATGATATTTTATTTTGCCGTGAAGTTGACCCGCTCAATGTCATTTGGAATGGACCAATGTTGGGATTGGATGATGCCAAAAGCAAACTCCAATTCGATAATGCTTATGATATTAAAACTGTAGATAGCATCATTCCCAAATTAATGACCGGCCGTGACAAGGTTTATTTTATGCTGGGAACAGATTCTGAGTTTGACAAGAAAGTTGTGCAATGGACAAATTCTGTCACCAAAGAAAAGTGGTCAAATAGCCAAGCACCTCATGAACTTGTGTCCATAAAATCCTATCTGGATGATATGCGGGTTTATAAAAGCAAAGCTGAAATCAAATGTATGAAACAATCGGCTGATATTGCAGCAGAGGCGCATATCGAAATGATGAAATCGTGCAAGCCGGGAATGTATGAATACAATTTGAATGCTGAGTTTATGCGAACTCTTTGCAATCATAACTCTAATCCGAGTTATCAACCCATTGTAGGAAGCGGAGCGAATGCCTGTATTCTGCATTATGTAAATAATAACAGCGAAATGAAAGACGGTGATTTGGTTTTAATCGATGCCGGGTCTGAATATGATTACTATGCTTCGGATATCACCCGAACCTTTCCTGTCAATGGAAAATTCTCAAAAGCTCAAACTGAAATTTATCAAATTGTTTTGGATGCTCATGCCGCTGCGTTAGAAGCTGTTAAACCCGGAAGCCATTGGAATGAACCTCATGAAGCTGCTGTTAAAGTCATTTCTCAAGGTTTATTGGATTTAGGATTACTTAAAGGTGATTTGAATACCGTTCTTGAAGAACACAGCTATCATCAGTTTTTTATGCATAAAACAGGACATTGGTTGGGTTTGGATGTGCATGATTGTGGAGAATATCGAGTTGATGGATTGTGGGTGGAAATGGAAGAGGGAATGGTATTAACCATCGAGCCCGGAATTTATATTGCAGAGGATGCAAAAGTCCCTGAAAAGTATAAAGGAATCGGTGTCCGAATCGAAGATGATGTTTTAGTCACCAAAAAAGGTTACCAAATTTTAAGTGATAAGGTTCCCAGAACCATATCTGAAATAGAACAACTTATGGCGGAATAAATTATGAAGAAAAAATCACTCATCCTTTTAGCCGGATTGATAACACAACCTGTTTTTGCATTGAGTATCCATTGTGGTCATTTGTTTGATGCAAATACAGCAAAATTTAAAGAAAACATGTATGTGGAAGCTGATGGGGATCGGTTTACAAAAGTTGAAAATTATCAAAACCAGAAAGTCGATTTGGATTTATCCGACAAATACTGTCTTCCGGGATTGATTGATATGCACACGCATTTGTCGTTCCAACATAATGCCAAAATTTATCTTGAAAAATACGAATCCAATGAAGCTGATGTGGCTTATAAAGCAGCCTATTTTGCAGAGAAAACCCTGAAAGCAGGCTTTACATCCGTGCGGGATTTAGGTGATTCTTATAATGTGACAATCGCTTTGAAAAAAGCAATTGCTCAAGGAATTGCCAAAGGTCCTAGAATTTTTACGGCGGCAAAATCAATAGCAACGACCGGCGGGCATGCTGACCCGAGCAATGGCTATCGCAAATCATTGTTTCCCAATCCCGGACCGGAACATGGTGTTGTCAATGGCTCAGCTGAAGCAGCTCAGGCTGTCAGACAGAGATATCAGGATGGTGCTGACTTGATCAAAATCACTGCAACCGGAGGCGTACTATCTCAAGCTGCCAGTGGTGATAATGCCCAATTCAATAAGGATGAATTGGATAGTTTAATTGCAACAGCTAATGATTATGGCTTTAAAGTTGCCGCACATGCGCATGGAAAGGAAGGTATGAAACGAGCTGTTGAAGCCGGTGTTTCCAGTATTGAACATGGAACTTACCTTGATGATGAAATCATCAAACTAATGAAGAAACATGGTACATATTTAGTTCCTACATTGATTGCCGGTGATTGGGTGACTGAAAAATCTAAAATTAAAGGTTTTTTCCCGGATGTGGTTGCCAAAAAGGCAGCAACCATCGGACCTAAAATTGCCGGTTCATTTGAAAAAGCACACAAAGCCGGTGTTAATATTGCTTTTGGTACAGACTCAGGTGTGAGTGCTCATGGGGATAACGGTAAAGAATTTGCGCTAATGGTTAAAGCAGGGATGACTCCTGCAAAAACATTGCAAGCAGCAACACTCAATGCAGCGACTTTATTAGGACAAACAAATAATTTGGGCTCAGTCGAAGTTGGTAAATTCGCAGATTTGGTAGCAGTGGATGAGAATCCTTTGGAAAATATCAAGACTATGGAAACAGTCCCATTTGTGTTAAAAGGCGGGAAGGTGGAGTTTTCGAAATAATGAAAACTTACGAGCTTGAATATCAACATGAAAATATAACTTGCAAAGGTTATGTTGCTGAGCCTGAAAACCGCTCTGAAAATACTCCTGTCGTCATGTTTGTTCACATGTGGTCAGGCAGAGTTTCGTTTGTTGATGAAAAAGCAAAACTGGCAACTCAAAAAGGTTATATTGGCTTTGCCATTGATATGTATGGGAACGGTAAAACTGGTAACTCAGTCGAAGAAAACACAGCTTTAATGACTCCATTTATGAAAAATCGTGAAATGATGCAATCTCGTGTCCAGGCCGGTTTTGAAGCTATCAAACAAATCCCAAATGCTGATATTTCCAGAGTTGTAGCTATTGGATATTGCTTTGGGGGATTATGTGTGCAGGATTTGGCAAGAGTGAATGCAGAAGTAAAAGGAGTTGTCAGTGTTCACGGACTTATGAAACAAGCCCCAAATATTTCCCAAGGTTTATTCAAATCCAAAGTCCTATTACTTCATGGTTCAGATGACCCAATGGTCAGCGATGATGACTGGGTTGCTCTTAGAAAAGAACTCAACCAAGCCGGTTGCGACTGGCAAAAACACAATTTTGGTGGCGTGATGCACGCTTTCACCAACCCACAAGCCAACGACAAGAAAATGGGCACGGTCTATAACGAATCAGCTAACAATCGTACAGACAAACTGATTGCTGATTTTATTGAAGAGTGTTTTTAATAATCCCTTTCACAATATTGATAACCTTTTATTTCGAAGAGGTACGCAGTTCGCAAAGTTTTTTTTGGGGTTTTTGAACCTTTGCAAAAGAAAAGACTATATCGTTATACTGAATTTATTTTAAGGTTTTCCTAAATTCCATGTCATAATTTTTTCTCAAACTCTTGATGAGTGATTAAATATATGAGTGATTAAATATAATAGTTGAGAAGAATATAATTGCAGCTTTATTTTTTTGCTTTCTAAAATCAATCGGCATGTTAGCTGTGTAAAAAAAATATCAAATTAAGCAAGGGTTAAATTAATTGTCAATTTTAGGTATTAACTTTTAACTAAACACAATGAGTAAGGCTATAAACGTTTTTTTTGTAAAAAAATGTGATAATTCTCAAAAAAAAATACAAAAAAATAAAAATAAGGGTACAATTGTTGACGGATAGGTTTGCTGGTTAATTACTCGCACTAAATATTTGGAATGCTCCCACACATGATAATTCGGTTGAGTTACTCTTCGTAATTCTTTGAATACTGAAGTAAAATTAAATAACATCTAGCAAGAAAACATTGTCCTATTCATGAAATTTAAATTAATCAGGTTGATGCATATGAATTTTATAAACAGTAATGGGAAGAAGAGTACTAGTAATATTCAATATAACAAACGTTATTTATTTGGACTGATTGCAGTATTGATGATAGGAGTTTCTTCAAATTCTCTGTCTGCAACATTCACTTATACTCCAACATCAATTGTTCCCGCTTCAGGAGCCTTGCCGGATAATGGCTGTGGGACTAATAATGGGGTGACAATAACTTTTAATGTTCCTGATACTTATATTGTTTCTGATGTGGATCTAGGTATTAATATTACCCATACTTATAGAGGGGATTTGTTCATGGAATTAAGCTCTCCCGCTGGTACAGGTCCAAATCAGTTGTTTATAGGGAATTGGGGGAATGGCTCGAATAACTTTAATGTGCTTTTTGATGACTCAGCAGGGGTGGCCATACCTGGAGGATCTCATGCTACAGCTCCTCTTTATGACAATGTTGGTGAGCCAGATCCGGATGGGAGTCTTGACAGTTTTAATGGTGAAAATTCAAATGGGAACTGGGTTTTATTTGTTTGTGACCAATTTAATGCCGATACTGGAACAGTTACAGATGCAGAGTTGCGTTTAACTGATACCCCCCCAACTTTCTCGTTGGATGTTATTAAGTCCAGTCCAACAATACCACCTTCTGTGACCCCGGTTACAACAGCAAATCATGGCGATGTCCTTCAATATTCAGTTACAGCGACCAATACAGGAACAGGAGCTCAAACAAATGTGCTTGTAAGTGACCCTTTGTTAACACCTAGTTCCAATACCTGTGCCTCAGTCGCCGCAGGGGGAACTTGTACTTTAACCGGAACTTATACAGTTACTTCAACAGATAGGCAAAATGGAGAGTTTTCAAATACAGCATCTGCAGAAAGTGATCAGGTGACATCAATTAACTCAAATACAGTTACCATTTCAGTTGACCCTCAATTAACCGTTGTCAAGGCACAAACCTCCTATATTGACAATGATGTGAATGGATATATTAGTGTGGGAGATGTGCTCAACTATACAGTAACCGCGACGAATACAGGCGATAGTGTCAATATATTGGTGACTGACCCAATTTTGACTCCTAACTCTAAGTCTTGCTTGAATGTCAATACATCGTTTAGTTGCGTGTTGTCCGGAACTTATCAGGTGCTTGCTCAAGATAAGCTGGCCGGGAATATTTTAAATACCGGAGCAGCAAGTGTTAATGGCGGAAGTAGTGTTGAGTCTAATACAGTTCATGTGGTTGTTGGGGAAAACCCTGTTGCTGATGCAGAGTCAGTATTTTATATGCCTTTACCTGAAGATCAAGCATTAACTGCTCTCCAATCAATTTTCCCGGATCCTGCAGGAGGACCCTCTCCTATCAGTGGCGAGACTTGCGGAGGTTCAACTCCACCTCAAAACCCTATTAGTACTTATTCGTCTATTACAGTTTTAAGGTCAAATACTCTAATTTATTATGATCACTATGAAGATGGTTATGAAGTGGCTCCCAATGCTTCCGCTCAATCTACTACAGAAGTTTGGGGTGATGGTGATATATCAAACGGCACTGCTCCTGGAAACTCATGTTTAGTGGACTCCTGTGATGTTTTAGAGGCTGGCATCATTATTGTTCTTGACAATCAAATTGATACGAGTATTCCGATTGATCCTTTAAACCCTCCATTTAATGGCGGGGATAAAATTTCAGCTACCGATACGATTGCAATGACCAAGGCTAACTGGTCAACCGGACCTGATACGCTGTTGGCAGGGGCATTTGAGCTCTATCCAACTACGGAGTGGGGAACTTCATATGAAATCCCGGTTGGTCAAGATGTGTTTGCAGGAAACAATGCTAAGTATCAATATGTTGGAATTACCATCATGGCGCAGGCCGATGGAACGACTGGAACTGTCGATAGAGATGGAAACCCTGGTACTACAGGCGATCAAACGGCTTTTGCTTTGGATGAAGGCGAGAGTATTTTTATTGACGGAAATATCTTGGTTGGCGCCACTGTTACAGCTAGTGACTTGATTCAGGTTGATATAGTTACAGGAGATATTTGTGCGAATTATGAAGCACGTTTTATTACTCTGTTTCCAACAGAATTATGGGATAATAGCTATTATAATCCGGTTGGAACAAATGCCGGTGATAATGCTCCGGTTAGAGTTCTTTTATACAATCCGGATCACTCTAACCCAATCACCGTGCTTGTTTTAGATTCATTTGGCAGTGACACTGTAAGTGTTGCAGCCGGATCATTTGTAGATTATTTGCAAACAAGTAGTACAGCTGCTCGATATTGCACAACTACTGATAATGTTACATGCGATGAAAATGGTTCGCAGTTTTATGCAATTGCCGCAATTGATGCTGATCCGGACTCAACAACTGGTCAGACTAGTTCAAGCGAAGATTGGGGTTTAACATTGGTACCAACGTCATCGCTAAGCCAGCAAGTTTTACTGGGACTGGGATTTGGTCAGGATCCTTTATTACCTGTAACAGAAAACTCCAGTCCTGTATGGGTGACAGCGGATTTGATTTCTGGAACTCCCACCAATGGAATACAACTTTGTGTCGACTACGATAATGATGGTACTGATGCTTTCTATTCCGCAACACCATTAACCGACCCGGTAACAGGTCAGGAGTATGATGAAAGATTTACAGTAGATCCATATGAAAGAACAATACTTTATGATTATGATGGAGACCAAACCAGTATGTTGGTTTGGGTTTGTGAGACGGATGCATTGGATGCCGCTAATGCAGTAATTGCAGCAGCATGGGGGCAGGATCCAGCTGTTTCAACACCGGGAGCTCCAGCGGTGGATGTGGGTACGGGTATTCCCAATGTCTCATCGATTATACTTTTGAAAGAAGGTGAGCTTGTTAATGACTTAAATGGTGATGGCTATCCAAGCATAGGGGACACTATACGCTATAAAATTTCATTAACCAATATTGGTTTTGTTCCTGTCACTCCAGGTGCAGTATTGACAGATACCTTACCAACAAATGTGAGTTATGTTGAGAATTCGACCTTATATTTCAATAGCGTTACAACTACTGTGATACCTGATGATAGCGTACCTCCTAATTCATCAGAGTTCCCATTAGACGAAGCAGGAGTATCTTTGAATGATTTATTAGCAGTTGGAAACTCCTTTTTAGTCACCTTTGATGTGGTTGTAGTCTCACTTCCTCCTGCAGATGTGGAAATATGTAATAATGCAAATATTAATGTTCCTTTCGAGTCAGTATCAGATGAGTTTTGTATTGATATTGTTCCAAGAACAGCATCAATTGGTGATTTTGTATGGAATGACCTCAACAATAACGGTCTTCAAGATGATGGCCCGACTTCAGGAATTGAAGGAGTGACTGTGACTTTAGTTGATCTAGCCGGAAATCCTGTGCTAGATGGTCTAAGCAATGTAATTACTACTACAACAGCTGCTGATGGTTCTTGGTCATTGACTAATTTACCAATTGGTAATTATCGTGTTTTATTTGATACTGCCACATCTACAGATGGCTTGAACTATGTATTGACATCGCCAAACCAAGGAGGGAATGATGCAGTAGATAGTGATGGTCAAGCAAATGGTGTCTCTGGTCAATCCTTAACAAGTATATTTACTTTATCTGACGGACAGATAGATTTAACAATTGATGCCGGATTTATTGAATCAACAATTATTGCTAGTTCAGACCTTTGTTATGCTGTTACAGATACAGGAGATAGATTGGTTTCTGTTAACCCTATATCTGGTCAAACAATAGATGTTGGAGGTATTCCATTTGCCAATGTTGAAACAATTGTTTGGGATTTGGGGGATCCATTGGTTTTCGGAGATGAAATATTGTATGCATCTCATCAGAATACCACTCCAAATCCTGATGTGTCAGAGCTAGTACAGCTATTACCTGGTTCCGGTACAGTTATTGGAAATTTCAGTACTTTGAGTGGAGGTGGAGCTTCTGGAATCACAGATTCAGATGGGTTTGCCATTGATTGGCAATCGGTACCTCCTGTGTATTATGCATCTGGTGATGCAGGTTCTGGTCACTTGCGACTATTTGATTATGACCCGAGTAATGCAGAGGTATTAAATTTATCTCCGGATATAACTCTTCCTGTTACCAATACCCAGATTGATGATATTGCATGGGATCCTATTAATAGAAGGTTGGTTGCTGTAACAAATGATGGTGCAACAAACTCACATATCGTTGAGTTTGACTTAAGCTCGTATCCTGCATCGGTAACTGCGTATGATTGTGGTTTGATTGTTTATGACCATGATGGAAATTCAATAACAGCTCCGGTTGTTTTAGAAGATACAGAAGGATTAACGTATCATCGTACAGGGGAATTATATATCTCTACTGGGGCAGCGGGCTCAGCTGCAAGTCAAGATAGTTTATGGAAAATTAGTATAGATGACATTCGTCCAGATTGTTCTGTTGGCCCAATAACTGATCTTTTGGTTGAGAGAATAGGTCCGGCGAATACATTTGCGAATGTACCATCAGCCGGAATTACAGGGGATACAGAGTCTCTGGCTTGTGGAATTACTTTTATTGATTCAAATGCGTCAATCGGTAATAGAGTTTGGTTGGATGAAGATTCTGATGGACTTCAAAGTGCCGGAGAAGATGGTGTTGGTGATGTGACTGTTTATCTTTGTAGAGCAAACGCATCTCCTTGTGATGTTACTACAGCTATAAGGACAGAAGTAACAGATGCTAATGGTGGCTATATGTTTGAGGGCTTGCCATTGATGGATTATATTGTTGCCGTTAATACGTCATCACTGCCTTCTAATTTAGCTGCAAATCCGACTTATGATGAAGATGATGGTACTACAAGTCCGGATAATCAAACAACTGTCTCGTTAAATCGCTTCGAGCATGAACATTTAACTGCAGATTTTGGCTATAACTGGAATAATTTCCCTGAGACTGAGACTCCACCACCGGGAACAACGGGCTCAATTGGTGACAGAGTGTGGAATGATTCTAATGGAAATGGAATTCAGGATGATGATGAAATAGGTCTAAATACGGTAGATGTTTTGCTATATAGCGACCCGGATAATAATGGTGTGTTTGATACATTTGTTGCTTCGACAACTACGGATGATAATGGTAACTATGTATTTGATGGTTTAGCAACAGGAGCGTATGTTGTTCGGGTTGTACCTTCAACTCTTCCGGTAGGTGTAATTTGGACACAAACTGGAGACCCTGACGAATTTGCACAGCTGGCAACAAATCCAGATAATATGACAACCTCACCGATTATACTAGCTCCTGGTGATGTTTACGTGAATGCTGATTTTGGATATCAGGGAGATGCTCTGAATACTCATGATATTGGTGATACTGTTTATTTAGACACTAATGCAGATGGAAATGAGGATATAGGAGAACCTGGAATTCCAAATGTAACAGTATCGTTAATTGATTCAGTTGGGAATACAATTGCACGAACAGTAACAGATGAAAACGGTAATTATCTCTTCTCAGGACTACCAGATGGGAATTATACTGTGAAAATTACTGATAATTACAATGTGTTGGCTGAGAAGGAGCAGTCAGGTGACCCGGATGCGACTATTGATAACCAATCTAGTGTTACAATTTCCGGATCTGATAACTTTACTCTTGATTTCGGATATATACCAGAAGGACATACAAATGGAGCCGGTTTAATCGGGGATACGATATTTTTAGATATTGACGGTATAGGCGGGCAGTCAGCGGGAGAACCGGGTATTGAAGGGGTTCGAGTTGAGCTTATTAGTGTTGCAAATGGTGGTTACCCAATAGATGTGACCTACACAGATGAAAATGGAAATTACCAATTTGGTAATCTTGCTGCAGGTGATTATATCGTTAGAGTTGATATATCAACCTTGCCAAATGGTGGAACCGGCATGACTAACTCATTCGACCCTGATGGTTCAACCTCAAATGAATCTAATGTAACTCTTGTTGTAGGAGAAATTAATTTAGATCAAGACTTTGGCTATAATGTAACAGTCCCCAACACTATTGGTGGAACATTGTGGAACGATAGTGATGCTGATGGAACGCTTGATGGTACTGAATCACAAAGATTTGCTGGAGTAACAATAAACCTTCTTGATACATTAGGAAATGTTGTTGCTTCAACTGTAACAGATGCAAATGGTGATTATCAATTCACAGGTTTACCTGATGGCATTTATACGATATCAGTAACTGATGATGGAAATGTATTGGCAGGGCATTGGTTAACTGATGGATTAGCAGATGGTTCGGACTCTAACTCACAAGTAGTCGATTATACAGTTTCTGTCAGCGGAGGAGCTACAAATACGACTGCAGATTTTGGTTATTATGTAAATCTTGCATCAGTAGGGAATATTGTTTATAGAGACGATAATTTTGACGGTGTAAGAGATCCAGCAAACGAGCCAGGAATTCCAAATATTCCTGTTACTCTAACAATTACATATCCAAACTCCGATGTGGTTTATTTGACAGTATATACAGATGACGCAGGAAGCTACTCATTTAATAATTTATTGGCTGATGATAACTTCACTGGAGATGATTTGGGAGGAACAGTCCCGCAACCTGTTTACAGCATAGCTGTGGGTTCGATAGGTTCAGGGTATATATCATCATATGATGGGATAGCTGATGCTACAGGCATAGGAAATGGGACAGATGATAACTCGGATAATGATTTTGGTGAAATTGCTTATCCAATCCAAGGAGGTCAAGATTTTACTAATGACTTCGGATTTGCACCTGCTGCCGTAATTGGTGACAGAGTTTGGCTTGATTCTGATAATGATGGTATTCAGGATGCTAATGAGGATGGTATATCAAATATTACAATATCATTGTTACCACCACCAGGAATTAATTTAGGCAACGGTTCTGGTGTTGCAATCACAACTATAACAGATAGTGAAGGTAATTACTTATTCCCTAATATTCCTGTCGCTTCAGGCTATGTAGTTACATTGCTCACTCCGCCGGTTGGACTGAGTCAGTCATATGATGAAGATGGAACGGGAACTCCGCATACTTCAGTAGTTAATCTTACATCAGGCAATCAGGAATATCTGACTGCGGACTTTGGTTATACTCCTTCAAGCGGATCAGTTGGTGACTATATTTGGGCTGATGTTAATGGTAATGGTGAACAGGATACGAATGAAATAGGAATACCAGGTGTAACAGTTGAACTATTTAATTTAACAGATGGTATTAGTATAGGAACAACTACAACTGATAACACTGGAAAATATTTGTTTACCGGACAACCATTAGATAAGACCTTTGAAGTCAGAGTGATTGCAGGAATCCCTTCTGGATATATTCAGACCGGAGATCCTGACGGTGTTGGTGCTCCGGATAATATGACTCAAGTTCCTCGTTTGAATACATCAAATGGCTTCAATTTGAATGCGGACTTTGGGTATCAACCTCCTGTAGCCAACCATTTTGATATAGGAGATACTGTTTATATTGATTTAAATGGTGATGGGTCACAACAAGGAGGAGAACCAGGTGTAGAAGGAATTACAATTCATCTGTTAATTGATTCAAATAATGACAATGTTCCTGACACTGCTATTGCATCAACAGAAACAGATTCGAATGGAAACTATTTGTTCCCATCATTACCAGAAGGCCAGGATTATGGTGTTGTAGTTACAGATACACAAAATATTCTGAATAACTTTATTCAGACTGATGATCCCGATCCATTCTTTGATGGTAGATCTGTCGTTCTCAATTTAACAGCCGATAACCTTAATCAGGATTTTGGATACATTTCAAGTACCAGAGATACAGGAGTAATTGGTGATTTTATTTTTAATAACATCAATGGTGATGGAGTTCAGGATCCGAATGAACCTGGATTAGAAGGTGTGAGAGTCAATCTTTATTCGAACACAGGTATATTGTTAGACTCCATTTTCACAGACGAAAATGGTGAGTATCTGTTTACCGGACTGAATCCAAATGCGAGTTACGATGTCGTTGTTGATCAGAGTACATTGCCGGGAGGAGCTGGAGTTTGGACAAACACATATGATCCTGATGCTGTCAATGATGGTATGTCAACTATTGATTTGTCTTTAATTCCGGGTGGTATATCACTTACGCAAGATTTTGGATTTACAGCTCCAACACAAAACAGTATTGGTGGTACTGTTTGGAGAGAAGACAGGGCAGATGGGTTGCTTACTGATGGATCTTCCGGAACCGTTAATGAACTTTCTAATGGTATTGAAAATGTAAGGATAATTATTCGTGATTCAAACGGAGATATTGTAGATAGACAATTTACTGATGCAAATGGTGATTTCTTATTTACAGGTCTGCCGGATGGCACATACTCGGTTGAAGTTGATGACGTAAATAATGTACTGGTAAATTACTCTCATACAGATGGTCCGAATGCGGGAGATAATTCAATTGATAACAATTCTCAAGATGATACAGGTTATATAGTAACTGTTTCCGCTGGAGAGTTAAACACAACAGCCGATTTTGGTTATATGCCGATAATGACAACTCCAATAACTTTAGCTAAGTTTAATGCATATTATAACTCTGTGAACGGAAGAACAACTCTAACTTGGTCAACTTTAACAGAAACCGGCAACTTAGGTTTTGAGTTATATGCAAAAATTGACGGTTTATGGCATCGAGTGAATAATAAGATGGTAGCATCAGTAAATTCATACAGCACAAATTTAATTGAGTATCAATACGTTTATGATGGTGGGTATATAGACGAATGGATAATAGCAGATATTGATGTGCTGGGTAAGAAAAAAACTCATGGTCCATTTATCACTAATAAGAATTATGGATATGAAGGATTTTATTCAACTCAAGAGATTAATTGGTATCATATCAATCAACAACATCTCGATAAGAAGCAGCAACGGAATTCGAGAAAAGCTGAATTAATAAATAGTTATATTGAAAGTCAAAAACAAGAAAATAATGAGGGAGAATGGAAATGAAAATATTAAATTTAAGAAATTCTTTCCTGGCAATTCTAGTTTTATTGAACAATGTGTCTTTTGCAGCGATTGATACACCACAGTCAATATTGAATATGAATATAAAAGAGAATGGGGTCTATCGTGTTACTTATGATGATGTGGTTGCGCAGGGAATAAACTTGTCGGGCATATCAAAATCCAAATTGTCGATAATTAACAATGGAATTCCTGTTCCTATTAAGATATTTTCAAATAACCAAACGACATTTGAACCAGGAGATTTTATCGAATTTGTTGGAAAAAATGGAAACAGCCTTTATCAAGAAGGCAGTATATACTCTTTGATAATATCACAAGGTTTAAGAATCAATGATAATCGGACTCTGCCTAATGACACTCAATTGCCAGAATTGTATTACATGCATAGGGAGTACTATGGTGACAATAAAACCTACAATTTTGGTTCTCCTACTGAGGACCCTTGGTATGACAAGCGAATTTTAGCAATAGGTTCTGAAGTTAATGAATCAATATATTTTAATATTGATAATCTGGTTAATATCGGTGAGGTTGAACTAAGTGTTAATATTTGGGGTGGAACTGATTATCCTCAGACACCGGACCATCATGTTATTTATACATTGAACGGAACAGTGATTGATGATTTCCGTTTCGATGGATTGGTAAATGTCAGCAATCAGTATTTAATGGAAACTTCGTCTCTTTTTGATGGGGTTCATGAGTTGAAAATTACAGTTCCTAATGACACCAACACAACTGCTGATGTAATTTATATTAACTCATGGCAAGTTAATTATCCAAGAGCATTTGTTTTGAAAAATAGCAAACTACATTATGATACGTTGGTCAAGAGTATAGGTGCTGGAGACTTAATATTTTCAAACGGATTTGAAGAAAGCACAAAAACTTATTATTTATCAAATGCTAACAATGAAACTTACAGGGTTTATGTGGTGATGGAAAATGGTACAGTCGAATCGTATCAAAGCGAAACCTCAGCGAATTGTCTTGAATTGAACTCTCAGGATTGTTTATTGAAGTTTACATTAGAAAATAATTCTAATGGAGAAGTATTTGTAACATCAGAATCAGAGATAATGACTCCTGAATACTTGATTCCTGTTATGCTGACTGATATCAAACAAGATAGAAATATTGATTACTTAATCATTTCGCATCCAGACTTTATCGGCGAATCGCTTAATCAATTTGTCGCTGATAAACAATTGAATGTTGAGGTGCTTTTAGTTGATGTCGAGCAGATTTATGCCCAATTTGGAGATTGGAATGTCTCCGCAGATAGTATTAAACAATATATTAGATATGCAAGAAATGAATTTTTAGTTAAAGATGTTTTGCTAGTCGGAGGAGATACGTACGATTATAAAAACTACTTGAATTCGGGTTCAATTAGTTTTATTCCTACTCTTTATGCTCAAACAGACGAGTACATTAGATATGCACCTGTAGATGCTAAGTTTACTGATGTGGATGATGATAATATTCCGGATTTTAATATTGGTCGATTTCCTGTCAGAACAGAATCAGAACTTGATAATCTGATTGACAAAATAAATCTGTACAATAGCAAAACCTATAACAATACAGCTATTTTTGCAGCTGACAAACTTGATACATCTACAGGATATTCTTTTAAAGATGATGCCGAATTATTGATTAGCATGTTACCGGAATTATGGCAGAATAATATTGGCTCCGACCAAAGAGCCTATGTGGATGATGATGGTGTTGACTTAGCTAAATCAAAAATAGCCAATAATATCAATCAAGGCATTGCATTAACAAGCTTTATAGGACACTCTGGACCAAGAGACTGGAGTTTTTCAAGACTATTCAGTACCGGTGATGCAAATGCATTGTTTAACTCTGAGTCGCCAACACTTGTGACTCAATGGGGTTGTTGGAATACATATTTTGTATCCCCGACAGAGGATACTCTCGCTCATGCCTTTATGCTCAATCAAAATGGTGGTGCAGCATCGGTACTTGGAGCTAGTACACTGACTAAAGCTGAACATGAGCAAGGACTGGCACAGCTTGTATTAAAACATTTAACGCATGATAGCATGACTTTAGGAGATGCAGTGACAAATGCTAAAAGAGTGTATTCAGTAACTCATCCTGATGCTTTAGATGTGATACTTGGTTGGAATATACTTGGTGATCCTGATTTAAGATTATAGAGCTTATATGTTTGAAGGTTTTTGAGTAATTTTGTAGAGATTTGTAAAGCGAAAATATTAAAGATTGATTAGGTAAAAATATTTTTTTGTCTGATTTTTTTTAAAAGTTCTACGAAATCTTATTGAAAGTAGCACTTCTAAATAATAGTTTACTAAGTTGTATTTTCACGGATTTTCGATATGAAGTAAAATTGAGCTGGGTTCACCCGATGAATCAATGGTTACGATATACATTTGGTTGTAATTTCTATGACTCATGGGGGGATATGAATTCTCGCCAATCAGACGATTCACCATGTCAGGTATTGTGTTACTATGACCAATTATCAATATTTTCTTTCCCTTGACTTTTTTCAGAAAATCCAAAACCTCAAAAGACATGGGGTAATAAATTTCCAATTTTGCATTTTCATCTCCGGCAATGAGTTTCGCTGTTTGAACATTGCGGATGAAGTCTGTTGTGTAAATGGCATCAAAATTGATGTGCTGCAAAACTTTCTTCCAGTATTTGGCTCGTTCAATTCCTTCGCTGCTTAACTCGGGGTCTTCGGTCTCAATACTTTGTTTTTCGGTGTGTCGAAGGATAAATAATTGCGTGACATTTCCTTGCGTTTGTTGAACAGGTATTTCGCCCTGTACTGAATTGTTGTTTGTATTTGTCTTGTTATCGTTCTCATTGCTCGGATAAGTCATTAAAAAGTAAATTAATGAGCCTATGACTCCTAAAACGATAAAAGACAGCCAGTAAAATTTATTCTTATTCGGTTTAACCGAAGTATCGGCAACTTCTGAGTCGAGTTCATGTTTTTTAGGCAGGTCTAATCGGTAGCCAACTTTATGAACAGTAACAATCAAATTTTCTCCAATCCCTGTTTTTTTAAACATTTTACGGAGGCGGGATATGGCTGCCGGTATAACTTCCGGTGAACTTGGTTTTCCTTGCCAAACCTTATTCATAAGAAAATCGTTATGAACTGTCTCTCCAACATTTTCAATCAGTATTTTCAGAACTTCAACTGCCATGTTGTCAATCTTAATGCTGACACCATAAGAACTTATTGATAAATCCTGAAAGTTTATCAATAGGTGTTTGAGTTGAAATGTTGAATTTTTATCCTGAACCATACCTGATTTCAATTTTCCTTGGCTTTTAGTATATCGAATTATTAAAACACTGTTTCAACTTTTTTTCAGGATTTTTTCAACTTTTTTTCAGGTATTTGGCATTATGACTCTTTATGATTTGTATTTGTAACAATACAGTTTGGGGTTGTCATGAAAAAGTTGCTGGTGTTTTTTTTGCTTTTCGCGAATCCTGTTTATTCGGCAGTTATCAATATTGGGCCAAATGGATGTACTTTGCAGGATGCAATTCGTAGTGCCAATAATGATTCTTCTGTAGGGAATTGTTCTGCCGGTTCAGGGACAGATACAATTATTGCCCCTGATGGTTGGAGTATATCTTTAAGCTCAACCTTGCCAACTTTGACCTCAAATATGACAATTCGAACAGAAACTACTGGAGGTTATCTGACAATCACAGGCAATAATAATCGAATTATGAAAGTGACAGGAGCATCAACGGTCGTGAACCTCACTCGACTGGTATTTAGGGAAGCTGCCCCTTTAAATACAACGACTGGTGGTTCTGGCTTGAAAATTGATGATGCTACGGTCAATATTTATGATTCCTTTTTTATTTTAAACAGAGATTACAATGGCAAAGGAGGAGCAATCTATATTGACAGTGGTGTATTGAACCTAAACCGAACGACCTTGGAATACAATTTAGCCACCATTATTGGCGAGTCACCAATACCTCTTGGCGGCGGTATATATGCCAAAAACTCAGAGGTGAATATTTCTGAATCAACTTTTTTCCATAATCGCACAGAATTGGAGCGTAATGTCAACGGCACATCAATAACGGAGTATAAAAAGGGCTCAAGCATTTATATGGAGGGAGGTGTGTTGAACTTTGAAAGTAGTTTAATAAACGAAGAATATAGCGGTCTTGCAGCCGATGATGCCGTTGTTAATTTCATCAACTCGACCATAGCCAAATCTTTAATCAGTCAATTTTCCGAAATGCTGGAAGTGGATGGGGCAACTTCTTTGACTTTTAATCATGCAACCATTTCAGCTCCAATCAATATCTATGGGACCACATTGCTGATAGCAACAAATTCTATTTTTGCCCATTACTGCGACTTAGGAAATAATGTCAATGTGGTGATTAATTCACAAAATAAGACAACCGGGCAATGGCCATGTACGGATATTCCGTTAAATAGTATAGATGCCGAGTTATTAACTCTTGCGGATAATGGAGGAGCGACACGAACTCAGGCTTTGCACCATACATCAGAAGCCATTGATATCGGTGATGCAACATATTGCTTGGCGACTGACCAAAGAGGGGAAACCAGAGGTCCGGAATGTGATATTGGTGCTTATGAAGTGACTGATTATGCCGATGTTCGAGTTGAATTGGATATTATTCAGTCTCCTCCTTATGTCAGTGGCCAAGAAGTGAATGCTAATATTTCTGTCACCAATCAAGGTCCTGGAGTTGCCAATGCAATACAAGTTGACTATACAGCCAATCGATTTTTTATTCAGTCGGTCAACTCAGGACTATGTTCGCAATTACCTTGTACGTTAAATCAAATTTCTTCCGGTCAGCAAATCGACATTCCTATCGTTGCAACACTGGGTAATTACACACAAAACACCTTTGATGTCACAGTTGAAGCACATTCAACGGCGGCATCCAACCATGACGATCCTGATGAATATCAGACCGGAGAAAATAATGAGTTTACAACAAGTGGAAATATCAATCGTGGAGCCGATATGGGGATAGAGATGAATTTATTGACATCTCCACCTTATTTCATCAACCAAACATTAAATTATCAGGCAATTATAACCAATCATGGTCAGGATTCAGCCACAAATATTGACTTTGATTTGGCTTTGGATGGACAAAGTCTTGTACAGTTCAGTGGCTGCTCTTCAACAAATCAAAATCATTGTTTTCTCAATCAATTGTTAAATCAGCAAGATGTTGTTATAGACATAGCAACAAAAGTCACTGATCCTCTTTTCAATGCGGAAGCAGGAGTTTCGAGCAATCAGATTGATGTCGATTTATCAAATAATACGGACGACCAAGGGAATCAGGGAGCGGTAGAGGAGACCGATGTCTCTATCTCTATCATTGCGAATCAATCAGCTCCGTATTATTCCTATGACTATGTGACTTTTGATGTGACGGTCAAAACAGATGATAAACCGGCATCAAATGTAAAAATCTGGGTTGATGTTCCTGGTGCAGACTGGATTGGTATGAGTGGTTGCGGGTCAATTCCCTGTGAGATTGCTACTATGACAGCATTTGATTCGATAACAATGACCGCTGAAATGTTTTTACCAATTCACCCTGATAATGGCCAGTTGTTCAATTGGCAAGTGGAGGTTTACGCTGAACCCGGACAAACTGATTCTGATTTGTCAAATAATCAAAGTGCTAAAGTCATTCAAATTATGCCTGTTGCGGACATGTTTGTGAGTGTTGATTTGATAACTGATCCACCCTACTACATTGGGCAAGAAGTTTCTTACGAGGTGACTGCAATTAATGGTGGATTGAATCGAGCGACGCAAGTTGATTTTACACCTAACATGACGAATCTCACTTTATTGTGGGTAGCCGGTGACCAATGTTCTGATATTAACTGCCAGCTTTCACAAATGGATTTTGCACAAAGAGAAGAGATGGTGTTGCAATTTGTGATTAACAACTCCGGAGGTTTTAACTTTGGTTATTCGGTTCAGGCGAATGAACATGACTCAAATACTTCTAATAACAACGACTTGACTAATGGAGGCAATGCTTCCTTACCGCCAAATGATTTGATTTTTGAGAATGGATTTGAGTAAAGGAGTTACTTATCAGAGAGTTGGTTTGAAAAAATTCGCCATTGTTCTTGGCGAAGGGAGTCATCATCATTAATTCGGGATTTGAAGTCATCGAGTTTTTGTTTTGCCAGATTGAATTGGTTGGTGTGAATGAGAAACTCAATAAAGTAAAACATTGAATCTAAACTGATTGGGTGTGACTTGCCTAATGCTTTATCGCTTAATTCGATAGTTTTTTCAAAGTTCGACATGGCACTTTCAATCTTACCTAACTCAGCTTGAGTGATTGCCAATCTTCTGGCTGTTTTGCGAATCAATGGGCTTGGTGGGTCTGTTTCGGTGGACATAATTTGTTGATAAAAATCTTCAGCTTTGCCAAAACGATTGTATGTTTGGTAAATAATTCCCTGAGAGTAAATTATTTGCTGAGTCATTGGATTATCAATGCCTAAATTTTCAATTGCCAGAGCTTTAGTTTGATCAATGATTTCGATGGCTTGTTGTTCATCACCCAATTTTCCTAAAGTTTCAGCCCAGAGTTTTCGTGTGTAGAGAGTTTGGTTGTGATTTTTACCTAGTTTGTCTTTTTGTACTTGATAGATTTGTTCGATAATTTTCAGAGCATCTTCATATTTTTTATTTGAATATAAAGTGGCTGCATAATTGGACTTGAGTTCCAGTGCATCGGCGTATTCCGCAGGGAGTTCTTTATCAAAGATATCAACGGCTTTTTTTAAAAGTTCCTCAGCTTTTTGAGTGTCTCCCCTTTGATGAGCAATGACTGCCAGATTATTGAGAACATAGCCGCTTTGGATGCTGTTTTCGCCAAAATGATTGCTGCTGATTTGATAAGCTCTTTCAGATATTTTTTGAGCTTCATCAAATTGGCTCATATCTTTCAATGTGGCAGAAAGCACTCGGAGTGACTCCAAAAGTGCTGGATGATTTGGACCTAACAATGCAGATTGATCATTAACAAGAGACTTCAGCTCCTGCAATGCCTTATCATGTTCACCAATCTGAATCAGATACTCTGCCAGTTCAGCACGCAGCTCAAAAACAATACTTTGATTCTTTTCCAAATTTGGATTTTTTAAAACATCTTCAATAATTTCAACGCTTTTATCAGTTGGAGATTGATAGAAGTGAACTTCTGCTAATAGTCTTTGAATCTCTATTTGGTGCTTCAAATCATTTAAATTTAAATTCTGAAGTTCCTCGATAGTTTGAAAAGCTTCTTCAAATCGAATATTTCTAGCTTCATATCTCGCTTTAATTTGTAAAGCTCTAAATTTGTCCTCATCTGATTTGAGTTTATCCCAGGGAATTTCTTTAAGATGTTTTTCTAATTCATCATATTTTTTTGCATTAAAATAATTTTCAGCCAGATAGCTGAGTGAGGTTTCCTGATGTGGATTAAGTTGTAACGATTGATTCAGATATCTGATGGAATCGTTATAAAGTCCTAATTTGCCAAACGCAATTCCGATCGACTCAATCAATTCTGTACGAATCTCAGGATTCATTTGTTGATTATTCTCAATTTTTTCTGCGGCTGCCAATAACAAATCATTCGCAGAAACTTTCTGTCCTTTGTTGATATCAGGATCGGTGTTTTTGAAGGTATCAAGCATAAACTCTTTCACTTGCTTGGCTTTTTCTGCTTCAATACGGATTTTGTTGTTTTGCCAGAGCAACAATATAAAACTGATAATGATTGTTGCAATTAAGCCTGTCAAAGATACAAACAAAGCTTTGCGTCTTTGCGCAAACTTGGATAATTTGTAAAAAATTGATGGTGAAGTAGCAGATACCGGTTTGTTGTTTAGCCAGTTCTTCAAGTCTTGTGCAAAAAGGTGCATATTGGCATAACGCAAATCAGCTTCAACTTGACTGGCTTTTCTAAGAATATTTTTTAAATCTTTGTCAATTCCGGCATTTTTAATCAGTTTATCCAAATACAACTGGTCATCCGCACAGGATTTTAGCAAACGATCCTTGGGAAGAGGTGATGTGTTTGCTAAAACCGATAAAGCAACAACAGCCAGAGAAAAAACATCTGTTTTTATAGTGATGGCTTGCGAATTGATTTGTTCCGGTGCAGCGAATCCCGGAGTTAACGCCATTATTGTGGTTTGGTCACGAGAAATTTCATTATTGATGAGCTTTGCAATGCCGAAATCAACAATTTTTAACTGTTTGTCTTGATTGATTAAGATGTTATCGGGTTTTAGGTCACGATGAATAATCAGATTGGAGTGGGAATAGGACAAAGCATCAGCACATTGCACAATGTAGGATATTTTTTTGCGGTCTGTGAGGTTGTATTGATTGCAAAACTTATCAAATGGCAATGCATTTTCCACCAGCTCCATCACCAGATAAGCAATATTATCGTCGGTTTTACCACCATGTAACATGTCAACGATATTGGGATGCGAAAATTTCGAAAGAATCTGTTGTTCGTTGATAAAATGACTGAGAAGTTCCTGTTGATTGCTTCTGGGTGCAAACACTTTAATGGCAACCAACTTTTGCGGTGTCCCTTTTAAGCGTTTCGCTTTAAATACCTGTGACATTCCACCATGTCCAAGTTGTTCCAGTAATTCATATTCATCCAGTTTGTCGCCCGGTTTCATGACATTTTGAAACTGAGAAGGTATTGCTTTGAGTATTTTGTCTTCAAAAAATCGGGAAGCGTGTTCGGCTGAGTTAATCAGCACAAGCACAGCTTCTCTGACTTCTTCGGTAAGGTTTTGCTGTTCTCGCAACTGCTCCATTGCTTCAGTCACCGGCAAATCCGAAAGTGTTGCAAATATCTCGCTGGCTTTTTGCCAAATAACGGTTTCGTTACTCATATTGCCGGATATTGACTGGCTAAAGCCATTAACAGAGCGGTTGCCTGTTTCCAGATTCGCATAATCTGGCGTTCGGATAACTCCATAATTTCCGCAATTTCGAAAAAGGTGAAATTAAAAATGAGCTTGTATTCCAGAATTTCACTAAACTGTTTGTTAATCCTTTCAACTTTATTGAGCTGAATATCAATGTCAATCCATTTCAAATTCACATCCTGATCACCAACCACAATACTAATATTATCTTCAACGGCAATGTGCTTGTTTTTTTCGCTAGATTTAGTGCGAATGGTGTCAATCAGCATCAGTCTCATGCTTTTTGCCAAATAATTGAGAAAATGCCTTTTGTTTGATAAATTTATATCGTTTTGACGAGCCAATTTAATGTAGCACTCATTGGCAATCACTGTTGGTGTGAGTGTTTCTCCGGTATTGAGTTGATTGATTTGGTTGTAAGCAATTTTTTTGATTTCATCATACAAAAGCGAATAAATATCGTCCAGTAAGCCTTTTTCCCCCTGACCTAATTTTTTCAACAAGACTGTAATCTGAGTTTCTGCCATTGGCTTTAAGATGAAATTTGCTTCATTCTATCACAGCAAAAAAAAATAACTTAGATAGTCTGAGATGAAATAATTATTATTTTTGCCATTTACTTGAGGATTTATGTAAAATGATTTCTTTTAAATCTGAAAATTTATGATTGGACAAATCAAAGGACAGTTGATCAGGAAAGAGCCGCCGATGATGGTTGTGGATGCCGGAGGTGTGGGCTATGAAATTGAAGCACCGGTTCGGGTGTTTTTTGAATTGCCTGAAATCAACTCGGAAGTCACAATCATAACACATCTTCTGGTGCGTGAAGACGCACAGATTTTATATGGTTTTAATAACTATCAGCAAAGAGAGTTATTTAGAAAACTGTTGAAAGTCAATGGTGTTGGTGCAAAATCCGCTTTGGCAATTTTATCCACATTTTCAACGGCTGAGTTTGCCGGATTGATTCAGTCTCAGGATGTTGTAGCAATTACCAAAATTCCCGGAGTCGGTAAAAAAACAGCGGAAAGACTGATTGTCGAAATGCGTGATAAATTGGGTGATTTTTCCGGTGATATTTCATTATCAGGTTCACAAACAGCGACAGTTGCTAATCTGGGTTCAATGCCTGCAACCGCCCAATCAGAAGCGTTAATTGCGCTGCAATCGTTGGGGTTTAAACCTCAGGAAGTGAATATGCTGATCAAAAATGTGGCCAAAGATGGCATGTCAGCGGAAGAAATCATCAGACTTTGCTTACAACATAAAGGAGCGAGCTAATGGAAGACAGATTGATTTCAGGTCGAAAAGAAAGCGATCAGGAAAGTCTGATTGAAGCCAGCATTCGTCCGCAAAAACTCAAAGAATACCTCGGACAACAACCGGTTAAAGAGCAAATGGAATTGTTTATAGAAGCGGCTCGCAGACGCAGCGAAGCTCTTGATCATGTTTTGATCTTCGGTCCTCCGGGTTTAGGGAAAACCACTCTCGCCAATGTCATCGCCAATGAGTTAGGCGTATCTTTACGACAAACATCGGGTCCGGTGATAGAAAAAGCCGGAGATTTAGCCGCATTATTAACCAATTTGCAACCGCATGATGTGTTGTTTATTGATGAAATTCATCGTTTGTCGCCCAATGTCGAGGAAATTCTCTATCCGGCGATGGAAGATTTTCAAATTGACATCATGATTGGTGAAGGTCCGGCAGCCCGTTCGATAAAACTGGATTTGCCACCGTTTACACTGGTGGGAGCGACAACCAGAGCAGGTCTTTTGACTTCGCCATTGCGAGACAGATTCGGAATCGTCCAAAGGCTGGAATTCTATAATGTTCAGGAACTCACACATATCGTTTCTCGCTCGGCTCATATTCTGGGAATTCAGGCAGATAACGAAGGTTGTGTTGAAATCGCCAGAAGAGCTCGTGGCACACCACGAATTGCCAATCGCCTGTTACGCCGTGTGCGTGATTATGCCGAAGTCAAAGGCGGAGGAATTATCACCGAAGAAATCGCACACAATGCTCTTACCATGTTGCAAGTTGATAAAAGCGGACTGGATGAAATGGACAGACGTTTTTTGCAAGCTTTGGTTGAACAATTCGACGGCGGACCGGTCGGAGTCAATTCACTGGCAGCATCATTGAGCGAAGAACGCGGAACCATCGAAGATGTCGTTGAACCTTATCTGATTCAACAAGGCTTTGTTATGCGCACCAATCGAGGTCGCCAAGCCACCAAAAAAACCTGGCAATGGCTCGGCCTCAAACCCCAACAAGCTATGATTGGTGATATGTTTGAGGAGTAGGGTGTAACTCACCATGAAGTGCTTGAAGGGCATGAAGTTTGAAATTACGACGACTTTACGAGATCTTTAGCATTTGCTCAGGATGACAAAAAAATCTCTTACGGTCGTCGAAGCTTTTATTTAATAAGCTGGATACAGTCTGAGGTAGACTTGGAGTTTATCTGTTAAATAATTCTTTGGTTAAAAATATATGTTGTTCAATCATTTAAAGAGATTAGGGTTAGAGTTATTTACTAAGCTTATTCTGTCATTTATCATATTTTCTCCAATTATTATTCCTGAAAGAAAAGAATTTTCACTTTCGTTGCTCTGCTCAGGAGTCTTTCTTTGGGAGCTTACAATTATCTTTGAAAAAGTGTATGTCTCAGGTTTCGGATTTAGCGGAGCAAGTAATGATTAATATATTTTGTAAAATTAAACTACTGTTTATTGGATGTTTAATAGTCTTTAATATTAGTGCTCATGAGTATTTATCGGCTGAGGAAAGGATAGTTCTAGAAAAAAGAGGGTTAAGTGGCGATGCTATCAGCTCAACTCAGTTAGCCCAGTATTATACTTTTGTAGAATATAACCATGAAAAAAAGCAATTTTGGAATGATATTTCGATTCAGAATGGTAGTCTTTATGCAATGCATGTTTATGCTTCTGGGGAAACTTTCATACTACGAGATAATAAAGAGAAAGCAAAAAGATACCTGCAACTGCTCTCAAGTATTGGGGTTCTTATTAGTAAAGTTTTTTTAATTGATTTATGTGAAAAATCAAATGATTGTAGCTATTCAAAATTTTATTCATTGGTTGATTTAAGTATTAGAGATCCAAGTGAATATAATATGAGGTTATTTTGTTATTCTTTTGAGAATATAAAGGTACTAACAAAAGAAGAACTTACTTTAATTCTAGCAATTTATCAGAATATCAGTTCTAAAAATAGTATAAACTTTTTATGTAAAGAAGAGATTAATTCAGAAACTGCTTTGAAATATATAAAAGAAAACCATAACACAAAACTTTTAGTAAATATATCTAAATGGCTGGAATATATTCGACAAAATCCATTTGCTAATACTGATGAGCAAGAAGATTATTTGTCAAATCTATAAAGTAATATGAAACCAGCATGAAACAGACGGATGAGAATAAATTTTTTAACTCATTGATATTTAATAATTAAATTCTTTTCAAATTTTAGCTTTTCAGAAAAAAGAGAAAATTCTTAGTTTCTCATATCCGCAACAAATCAAAGATAATCAACAAATCCTTCATGAACTTTAGATTAAAAAACTAAATTTGAGATCTTTCGACTTCACTGCGTTACGCTCAAGATGACAGCAGTGTGGAAATTTAATAATTGGCACTAGAATCCCTATCAGAGTCGGGAATGACGTAATCCCCCTTTACTCTCACCGAGGTATTTCAGAAAATTTGGGAATACGTTTGCTTATGTCTGAATGTCGCTTGCGACATGAGTTTCAAGCAAACGCCAAATTTGAGGAAATATTGAGGGTAACCGCAGGTTGAGAGTTCGGGGCGTGCTTTCTTTTGGTTACTTTGCTTTACACGAGTAAAGAAAAGTGACAATAGGTCACAATGGCGGGTCAATTTTATTACCAACCGATGTATTCAGCCTAAACCACCCTGCTATGGAATATCTATCCCGATTTGCAGGTAAAACTTCGTGTGGAAATTCTTCACTGAGGAATATTGCCAGTGTTCCCATTAGTGGTATGACTTTAATTCCTTCCATATCTGACTCGTTTTGATAAAGAACCAACTCTCCACCATCTTCATTGCACCAACCGGGATTGAGATAGGCTACGAGTGACAAAATCCGATTGGCTTCACCTTTAAAAGCATCGTAGTGCCTTTTGTAATAATTTCCGGGGCGGTAATGGGCAAAGTGGCTTTCAAATGAGAACAGCCCCAGAAAAAGCCTTCGGTTAAGGTGTCTTTTGAGTTCATTAGTCCAATTCAGCCAATTTTTCCCGGCGTGTGATTCACCGTTAATCCAACAGATTTCATCGGTTCTGACGAATTTATTTTTATGAAAATCATCACCGCGCCCAATACCTGCGCGGGTGTATTTTTCATCATCAAGTTCCTGTTGATGTTGGTAAAGTGGAAGTGCTATTTCGTCCGGTAGAGCCGCCGGGCAAATCGAGTATCCTTGATTGAGCAAATCATCAGCTATGCGTGCGAAAAGACTGTCATCTACAGTGTTATCACTGCCAGGAAAGAGCAGAGGTGTGGCATTCATTAATTTCTTTCAAATAACTGAAGAATAAAGCGATATGATACTCTTTTGTTATTGGAAAGATATAAAAAACATCTTTTCACTCAGTTTTTCAATAAGTAACAGAATTATTGGAAATGCGACACCCATCTTTGAAAGCATATAAAAAAAAGCTAACTCTATAAAATCACAGTACCATCCGTGTTGTTTTCAAGAAGTTTCTTCTCTTGATATTCCAGCTTTCGTACTTCTTTCTGATATTGATAGTGCATTTCAGCTTGTTCCATAATATCTTTTTCTTGTAACAAAGCCACTTGCATTTTTCGATACATTTTCAGGGAGTAGAAACTGAAAGGGCTGAAAAACAGTTTAATAATAACCGGCATGAGCTCAATAGCAATAAAAAAGATTTTCAGCATATAACTAAACATGGTTGCCACAACACCATATTCAGGGTCGTTGTGAATTTTTTGTAAAGCCAGATAGCGTGTTAATACGCCTGTTTTTCGTTCAAAGAAAAGACCTTCTTGCTGTAATGTAATGCGAAAATCATCCAGTTTTTGTTGTTTTTGGTCGATTTGAGTGTCGAGAAGTTGTTGTGTTGCAATTAAATCACTATCCAGTTTGATAAGTAGTACATCATTATTACTGTAATTGGTTTCTTTATCAGCCAGAGTATTGCTCATCATTTGAAATTCATTCAGCTTTTCCGTCGCGGTTACAATTTCAGCATCCAATTTGTTGAGTTTGTCTTTTGTATCTGTAATTTCTGCCTCAATAATTGGAATCATCTCTTTAAGTTCGGTGTATGTTTTAACCGCTCTTTTATATTTTGGACCTTCAGTCGGCGGACGACCATCTTGTCCGGTGCGCTCAAGAATCGCTTCATTAAACCAGTACTGATAATCTTTGCGGGTTTTTGACAAATTGCCGTTGAGAGTGGCTAGTTCGTTGATTAAAACCTTTTGTGAGTTTTGCAATTCTTCCAATGTCACTTGATGATGATCAATACTGTTGGAAATGGTTTCCGAATCATAGGCTTTTTCAGCATTTCTGTATTTTTCCTGCTCGGTTTTGATAGCTGTAATTTGATTTTGAATTTCTTTGATTTTATCCTCACTCAGAGCAACAGAAGTGTCTAATTCGTTTTCATAAGCTGCCATTCGAGCGAAATATTCCTTATTGTTTTCAACCACATCCTTTTGAATTTGCTCATCAATAGCATTGGCTTGCAGAGAAATTTCTGCCAAAGTCGCGAGACCAATGGCAATAATCAGTGAATAGAGAATCCGAGGAATCAGACCAAACATTTTTCGTAACGGAAAACCACCACGAAAAGGGTTCTTCAATGCCCAATCTGAGCCAATAATAGCCTGATCCAGAAAAAATAAAGTCAAGGCAAAGACAAGTCCTGAAATCACCGCAGCGGTCATTCCCAGAAAGAGTGAAACACCGTAGGTGAAAAGCAAAAAAGTAAATGCAAAAGTGACTACCTGCCGAAACACCATTGCATAAGCCAGCATACGGTCGTATTTGCCACTCTCAGCCAAAACATCCGTATCGGTGAGTGATAAAAATGCAATTATTTTAAAAAAACGCGAGTTTTTTGGAGTTTCGGAAGAATTCATGCCAGCCTCTTTTTATAAATATCTTATGAATTAAACTTGCGACAGTTATTCGTGGCTTTAGTTCCACAGATACCTTTGTACTAAAACGAATCAAACCATAGAAAGTTACAATATTTTATCAACCGAAAGGAATATATTTTTGTTGTTATCAATTTCTGCCTCAAGTAAAATACCGACTGCTTGCCCAGATGGCGGAATTGGTAGACGCGCCAGCTTCAGGTGCTGGTGATCGAAAGGTCGTGGAGGTTCAAGTCCTCTTCTGGGCACCATCTCTTTTTTTGGCATGATATTTCTCCTTAAAATGTTGAAGGGTAAGGAAATTTCGGGTGTTCGAAAACCCTCATTCCTATCATAGCTTAATTTGTCCAAAAACATCAGTTTAAGGACGGTTCTCTTATCCTCTAGTCGCTCGGAAGCCCAGAGTTTATGCGGGTTTGAGAAGAAATCAAGGCAGTGTTCGAAAATGTCCTCGAACCCCCTACGAGACTTTTTGTTTTTTTCCATCTTTTCTGATAATAGTGCCTTTTCTTTTTCCAGATTTGAAATTTTATCCTCAAAAGCCTTTGCAACGGTTGGATTTGTTGTCTCAACAATACGATCAATTAACTGGCTCACCTGATTATCAAGAGCATTTAATTGCTTATTTTGAGTTAAAGTACGCTCTTTATCTTTTTGCTCTTCATCCTTCCATGCAATTTTCAAAGTATCCCATGCTAGATTTACAAGGCTTTTAGAAGGAGTGATTTTACGAACAAGCTCAGAAAAAGCATCTTCGAGTTTTTTACGAGGTATAGACTTGGTACGACTTGGGCAACCTTTCGTATAGCAAAGATAATAAGGGTAATGCTTACTCTTTCCCTTCGACCAACAAGCAGTCATGGTTTGACCACAATCAGCACAAGTAACAAAACCTCTCAATGGAAAATCTTTGGATATATCCTTTCTTGCTGGAGCATGAGCGTTTGTCTTTAATCGCTTCTGGATTCTTTCAAAGTCTTCAAGTGAAACCAAAGGCTCATGATTCGCTTTTCTGTACGAAACATTCCAGTTGGGAACCTCAAGATGTCCTGTATATAAAACTCTGGTTAATATCTCATGTATTCTCTGTCTTAATACTTTTCCTGTAGCATTGTGTATAGGAAAGCCAGGTTGATTATCCAGATAGCGTTTAAACTCTGCCTTTGTTTGTAATACTCCGCTGGCAAAAAGTTTGAAAGCCTCTTCTAAAATTGAAGCAGCAGGTTCATCTCTGACTAATACTTTCCCGCCACCATTAGATTTCTCGTATTTATAACCCACAGGTGCATGAAAAACCCAATATCCATTTAATAACCTTGCTCTCATACGGTTTCTGGTCTGCTCAGCGTTCTTTTGTCTTTGGTGCTGAGATACGCTGGCAAGTAAGTTTTCAACAAAGATAGAGTCAGGGTCTTCACCAAATTCAAGTGTAGGTGATTCCAACTTGCCACCAGCACCACTAATTGCCGAACGCAATTGCAGATGAGTTTCAATATCTCTGGCTAAACGACTAATATCATCAATAATGACAACATGAGTTTCTTTACTGTTTTTATTCAGGAAAGATAACATGGACTGCATTCCGGGTCTTTGGAATAAAGCTCCTGTCATATCATCTTTGAAATATTGCACAACCTCATAGCCTTTATAATTGGCATACTCTTCACAACGAGCTTTCTGAGAGTTCAGACCATCCCCTTTTAATGTCTGCTTGGTACTGGATACCCGACAATAGATAACGGCTTTTGTTTTATTCTGATTTTCAATATTTTTTGCTAAAGATTGTTTCATAATGAAATATCTCCTCAAAGTATCATTTATTTTAGTGTGTGCTTGAATCTTACAGAATCTTTGGGCTTTTTACCATGATTCATTTGCTTTGCTAAAAGAGCATATTGTGTAGCCTCTGACCCAAAGCCAATTTGGGCAAAAACCTGAGTGATTTTAAAGACTTCCTTTATCAGTTCTCTTTTTTCTTGCTCCGATATTTCTATGTCATCCAAATGCCTTAAGCACGCCTCCAGCTCAGGTCTCATGGCTTTCTCCTCTCATAGCCATCAATAAGACCAATCCTCCCACTATTATCAGTATAACAATAAATTGTTAACAAAAGCGGAATCATTGGTTTAACATACGTCAGTATGTATTTACAAATAAATAATATTTCGGCTTTATGAGTTTTTGTTTTCATCCCTCCAAGATATGAAATGAGCCTCATGAAAAACAGTTCGCCGTTGTAATATTCTGGAATATTACAAATGAGCTAATTTTTTTGATTTATGAGAGGCTAAATGAGATAATCAATCCTCATCCTTACTAGGTATATTGATATAGCATTGAAAGAATTTGACCCTGCAAAAAAGGGACTTTTGTCTCATTACAACACTCAGCAACAATACAGGATAAGACGGCTCATATTGGAAGACTGGAAACAGTCAGAAGCAAAACTGCCAACCTATATGAAGCTGATATCTGTTTATATCATTCCCGAAGGTGTTCCTGATGAATGGCTTAAAAAGTTGATTCATCAAACCATGAGCAAAATGCTCAATAACATCTCAACCCCCCGTTATGAGTTCTGGGCAGGTTTGCATCTTTACCTGAACAAGAAATATGGCGATATTGGATTATCAGGAGAGGATAACGAGACAACCAAGCTGGGGAAGTCTCTGGCTCAATTCTCTAAAACCAACCATCAGATGATAGATGGTTATTTTCGAATCAACTCAGAAAAAGTAATTCGTGTTTTTAAACAGTCAAATTATCAGCAAATTGCAATTCTCGAAACCTATAAAAGCGAAGAACCTTTTTCTGATACGGTTTATACCAACTATGAAGGTGCCAGTATCCAGCAACAAGACAAACTCATTGGGCTTATCAGGTATATTGGCGATAAAACTTTAAGCCCCTTGAAGGAATCTATTGACCAATTTAATGAACTGGATAACTCCAACCTCAAACGCCGATTGGCGGGGATTATTGGTGATGTATGAGTGAACTGGAAAAGCTAAACCAATATATCGCCAACCTCTCTCCCGAAGATAAGGCAAAGCATTTGGCAAAAACAAAGGACAACCCTCAAGCAATTTTTGATTTGGTCAAAAAAGGAGATACGGTTGCAATTGCCCTAGCAGTTGAAAATGGTTTTGATGTTTCCATTCAAAATGAAAAGAAACAAACGCCCTTACATGTCGCAGCAGAACACGATACCCAACTGATAGCAGATGTACTCACCCAAGAAGCCAACGATGCCCCGTGGCAAAGGGATAACCAAGGCAAACTGCCTTTGGATATTGCCCGAGAAAACGGACATCATGAGTTGGGCAACAAACTGGAACAAATTACTTATCCAGAGCAATTTTTAGAGCTTAACCCTGATAATGAGCGTATAGCCGAATATGTTCGTCAATCGTCAAGTAAGGCAAAAGACACTGAACCAGTAAACTTTATAGTGATGAAAGATAAGCAAATAGACAGAAAGAGATAAAGAATATTCGGAGAAAATTATGCGATGGAAAATTGGTAGAGCTTTAGTCTTAATGATTTTGTTGTCTTGTACAACACTCATTACAATATTTTTATTTTTTAATTTAGAAGTTAGCAGCACACCGATACAATGGTTTGTATTAATTGGTCTTATTTTCGTAGCTTATATTTTTGAACAAATTCTTCGTTCCATAGAAAAGAAATTCGCAGAGAAAAATGAACTGTCTGATACTAAAAAATTCTTATTCTATGAATTAATATTAGTACTTATTTGTGCATTTCTATTAGTGCTTCTTGCACACCCTTCAACAGTTGGAATATTCAAAACAAATAAAATTGCTGGAATAATCTCTTTCTTGTTCGTGTTCAGTGTTATAGCCATACTTCCCAACCTTAAAAAGAGAACGAAAATTATTTATCCTACAGAAGAAGAGAAAAGGGCATTGGAGGAAACGTGGAATACAAAAATCAAGAGACAAATTGATCTCATCAATAATCGTTTTGATTCAAAGGCAGGTGTGATTGAATGCACTATTAATTATAGAAATTATGGTATAGGGAAAAGCATTGGTGAATGGGGAGATATGAATCAAACACATGTTGGATTAAAAGTCACCATAAATAGACCCATATCATCAATGCAAAACAGGGAAAGAGAAATATTCCGTATTTACGAATTAATGAATATTGATAATATGAATGACTTTCTCCGAGCAAATATGCTCCCACCATTGATTTGGGCTAACGGCAAAGGCATTACAAATGGTGGATGGCAATACAGCATTCAAAAAAAACCTCAGGGTGTAAATAAAGAATGGACTGTATTAGCTCATAACATCAATGAAGCTGTTGATGTTTTTATTAAAAATGTCTGCCGATATAATAACTTTGAGGCAGCCGTTGCAAAGCTATTCGATCTTTGCGACCGCCGATTTGCTGACAGTAGCAACCATCCTGCCATTAAAGAGATAAAGAAGCGTCTGGTAAACGGTAACGCATGGATGGATGAAAGTCAGTTTGACCAAGCAGGGTTTACAAGCAAACAACCAGATAATGGAGGTGTTTTTCTGGGTAAAATGAAAAACAGTTCTAAATGCTGGTTTAATGGAGAAGGTGCTATTTTAACCATTGCTCCTTCGGGTTCTGGCAAAACTCAGACTCATATATTGCCAAATCTACTAACTTGGCAAGGAGCTGCTATTGTATTGGATGTAAAAGGAGAGTTATGGGAGAAAACTGCTGGGTTCAGAAAAGAAAATATCGGCCCCGTTTATCGTTTTGCCCCTCTTGATCCAGACCATTCCCATCACATCAATCCTCTGTTACTTATTCGTAATGATGAAGATAATTTGTGGGAGGATTCCAGATTTTTATCAGATATGATTGTCGTAAAATCGGGCTCAAAAGACCCTTTTTGGGAAAATAAGGCACAGGACTTAATCACTGCTGCCATAGCAGTGGAATGTATGGATAAGACACCCGAAAAAAGACAATTTGCCAATGTCATTTCCTACTGCTATGGAGTGAATTGGAACGAAATGAAAAATAAAATGCTTGAATCACCTATTCGAGCCATGCAAAACAGTGTTCAATCATTAATGAACACTGAAATAGAATCCAGAAATACCCTTGAAGGAATTAGACAACAAGCTCAGTCCTTTTTGAGTGTTTGGGAAGGAGCAAAAATGGAAAGAGCTACCAGAGACTCTGACTGGCATCCTCTGGATTTAAGAAAACAGCCTGCTACCATTTATATAGGCCTTAAAGTTGGTGAAATTGATACTTACTCCAGTGTCTTACGAGTATTTATTGCTCAACACCTTCGGGCACTATTTCAGGAATTACCCACTCAGGAATCTCAAGAAATTCTTTTTATGCTCGATGAATTCCCTAGATTGAAATATATGTCTGAAATCGAAGAGGCTTTGGATGTGGGTAGACAGTATAAAATTAAATTATTCTTAGTCATTCAATATATTGAACAAGTTGTCTCTCACTATAAAAGTGGAAACGGGTTAATCGGGTCTTGTGCCGTCCGAGCATTTATGAACCCATCAGGCCATGATGGTTCTGCAAAAAAACTATCAGAAGAGCTTGGGAAAATGGAAAGTATTGTAGATGGTTCTCAACACAATATTGCGGACATGACGGATCTTACAGGTTCAGAATATGCGAATGATGTCATCATCCTTTCATCAGGAAACAAACCAATCAGAGCAACAAAACATTTTGCCTATCAGGATGAAGAACTGACCAAGCGGATGAGTATTCCTGCTCCGATAATCAACCGCAACCCTACAGGGAGATTGATACAAGATTAAATATTACTGTATCTAACAATTTTTGCAAAAGCTTCGGGTTGTTGATAAAGCAGATGGTCGGTCATTTCTACTTTTCTAAATTCTTCAACCATAAAATCACAGAGTTGGTCTCCTGATTCTTTCAGAATACTAGCAATGTATGCTTCAAATAAATATCCTAGATTTTCAGAGGGATGATCTTCCAACTGCCAATCAATAACCTCAGAAACGATTTCTTTGGGATCATACGGATATGATGTGGAAATAATCATAAACCAGTACCATGTCAGACGAGTAGCCTCAATGACATGTGGTTTTTCATTCATATCAAGCAAAGTCACCTTCTTCTTTTCAAGGCTTTTTTCAATTTCTGCTTCGGTCATAAAGTCTGCACTCATCCTTATATTAGTAATGCATAGGAGTTAATAAAAAGCTAACGGTATCGGTCTCTATCTTTTTCTTTCAGTTTTTTGATTTCTTCTTGGCGTTGTGTGATTTCTTTTTTGATCTGATCCCGTCTTTTCTCGGCTTCTTTTTGCCTTCGAATACCTTCTTGAATATGAACTCTGTTACGAGTTCGACCTATCGTCCCTTTCTTAGGTTCTAAATTAAACTCATGCTTTGCTTTTTTGCGCATGTTTTTTTGTAACTGAAGATATTCTTTTTGGAGTAGTTTAATATTCTCATCATGAATTTTAATCTGATCTTGCTGATTAAATTTCGGAGATAGATGATCCTTGGCATTTTTCTTAAACTCTTCATTGAGTTGGTTTCGTCTCCATTTATCAATATCGTTATCGGTCATCAGTGTTCTCTTAGTTTGCAATCTCTTAAAGTGGTGTAAACAGCAAAACCCTCAACAAAAAATGAGGAATGCCTGAAGCATTCCTCTAAAAATCTTACTTTTATAACTTTGGGGGTTTTGGCTGATGTTTTTCTTTGAACTTGAACTCAAGAACCAGATTTAAAATTTTTATGGTTCTAAGAATTTCATCATGTTCAATCGTAAACAGCTTTACCGTTCTCAAGTCCTGATTGGCTTTAGCCAGTAGCATCATTATTTCAAAAACAGATTTGGATTTCAATTCACCAACGGTAATCATGGCATATCTCCTTATCTAATTGTTTCCGACCAGCCGTTTTGGCTTGGCCTTATGAACCGCAATCAGACAGGGAGGTGATTAATCTGCATCGCAAGAGCGAAACGCAAACAAAGTTTAAGAGTAGCAGTTGTCAAACTTGCAGATATTCAAACACATCAATGTCAAGGTTATTACAAAGGGCAATCCATACGGTTGTTCGGCTAAACAGATATCAAGGAGGCTTCATGCCTTTATCGTTTGAGTTGATAGCAAAATCTAATTTGGAAGGGCTGGTATGACATCAACGGTAGTGAACGCATATAGCCTGATAGGTTGAACATTCAGAAATCAGCAAATTTTCAATCCTTTAGAGTTCAATGAATAAGCAGTCAAAACAAGCAGCTTGGTTGTAAACATCAAGGTGATTTTCTCATCCATTTTTTGGCGTTGATTTATGTCTCAAAGTCTATCTGAGGCACTCACCCATGCAACAGGCTGCCCGCTCCATTTCCGTGTTACCAATTGCATGGGTTCGTTTTACCTCATCTTTAGCCTAGCCAACACAAACCAAAAAATTGGAGATAAAATCATGTTACAACCT
>Ga0209408_1000369_pt1 | contig 36000 bp, 33 predicted proteins | sample AD_UKC107_MetaG_FD_184422 | JGI IMG/M metagenome (GOLD analysis project Ga0209408, IMG submission 184422) | Active sludge microbial communities of municipal wastewater-treating anaerobic digesters from Hong Kong - AD_UKC107_MetaG (SPAdes)... | ecosystem: Engineered > Bioreactor > Anaerobic >... | reverse complement strand
TTTAATATTTATAGCCGGAAAAAAATCATGTCCCTTTAACCGGGAAATCTTTTCTATGGAAGCATCTGTCCAGTAGCGTACCCATTGAAGGGAAGGCTCATAGCGTAATCCAAGGTTGACGTTCAGATTTGTAATCGGAAGTATATCTGCTTCCACGTAAACACCTCCGATATCCTGTCCGGCATAATAATAGGATTTTGGCTGGGCGTCCTTGGTAATAACTATGGTCCCGTCTGCGATGTTCTCATTATTCAGATAGGGATCCGTATTATAGATATCCGAAATCTCCGGATTGAGGTTGTTCAGGTTGTAATAAAAACGAATGGATGAGTAATCCCTGGCCTTGTTCTTGTAAGAAGCGCCAAACTTAAGGGTACCCTTTTCACCCATATTGTATACTGCATAAACATTTGCAGCGGCTTCTTGTTCTTCCAATTCTCCAAAATAGCGCATTGTTTCCTGTTTATTGAGTTTAAAAAGGGACAATGCGCCGTTGTCCTGCCGGAACATAACCTGCCTGCGGTCAGGTTCATAGCTGCCTGTTAACCCGTAAGAGAAAGCCGCATTGATTGACCATTTTTTTGAAGCAGTCCAGGAATAAAAAAGCTGGTTATTCAATAAATTGTATACATGAAAAACGCTGTTGCTTCCTATGAGCCGGATCCCTTCCGAATCGTATCCTTCCCTTTCTTTGTAATTATCTTCCGCATTGCGCGCGTACAAAAGAGAATAACTGAGGTAATGAACTGATCCCAATTCATAACTCAGGTGCATCAGGGCAGCAATATCCAGGTTCTTTGTATAACTGTCGTAGTTAAATTCATTCAGAACAGTACCCTGTGCGTTAATGGTGGAAACATAAGAATCCGGCTCTATATTACCCGAATAATTAGCATTCAAGGAAACTAGCAAACCTGTTTTATGACGTCCTGATATCCATGTTTTTCCCAATCCCAATCCCGCATTCATCCCGGGAATGAGTGTTCTCTGAAAAACAGAAAAAGAGGTTCCGAAAGGGTCATTATTTCTTACATAAGAAGAAAATTCATTGGCTGTCATATTTTTAACCTCAGGAACAAGGTTCCCGGCCAACAACATTCCTCCTTTTTTCTCACGCCCGGAAAAACTTTTGAGAAAGGACCCGGAATTTCCCCCGGCACCTGCATTAACAGTAAAAAAATCGGTACCCGTATGTTCCTTGATACTAATATCTATATGTGCTCCTGAATAATCGGCATAGGAGGCTGCGCTATATACTTTGCTTACCGTAACATTCCTGATAATTCCTGAAGGAAACAATTCCAGCGGAATAAGTTTGTTGTCGGGATTCGGAGAAGCTATGGGCAATCCGTTGAGTGTGGTAGTACTGTACCTGTCTCCCAGGCCCCGGACATATACCTGCCCGGTTTCAGCCAGGGATATACCGGTGATTTTTTTCACGCTTTCGGCAACAGTAGATATTCCTTTCTCACTCATTTCGCGGGCACCCATATTCTCCAGGGCTTTTGAAGACATTCGTCTCTCAGATAAAAGACTTGTTTCGGTTTCCAGGTTTTTATGGGCAGTAACAAACACTTCTTCCAGTGACATTTCCCCGGGTATCATCTGAATGTTCATGGTTATTTTTCCGGGTTCTCCGTTAATGAAAACGGGGTCTGTTACAGTTGTTTCATAGGAAATATATCTGAATTCCAAAATATAGGTACCTTCCTGAAGGGGCAAATTATATACGCCTTCATTGTCTGTGACACACCCTTTTTCAGTTCCTGAAACCAGGACATACACTCCGGGAAGTGGTTCATTCATTTTATCATCGGTTACTTGTCCGGTTATAACCGTTTGCGCCTGCATGATTCCCGGCTGTAATACCAGGACAAAAAAGGCGGCTTTGATTGCTTGTGTAACTTTTTTATTCATAATCCGTGACAAAAGTCGTGGCTTCGTGTTACAATACGGATACAACTGTTTTACAATTACATAAAAAAATGCTTACGGATTTTGTAACACCTTTTATTTTAACGGAATCATATATCTTTGTAAAACTTTAATCCTTTCGTTTTGGAAAAAAATAAAATACGGATATTGGTCGTTGACGATGAAGAATCCTTGTGTGAAATATTGCAGTTCAATCTGGAAATTGAAGGCTACCTGGTAGATGTAGCTTATAGTGCCGAACAAGTCCTCAAAATGAATCCGGAAAAATATTCCCTGATCCTCCTGGATGTCATGATGGGGCCGTTAAGCGGATTCAAATTGGCACGGATCTTAAAAGAAAATGAAAAAACAGCATTGGTACCCATAATATTCTGCACGGCCAAGGATACGGAAGACGATACGGTAGCAGGATTAAACCTGGGAGCAGACGATTACATCCTCAAACCTTTTTCAATCCGGGAAGTGATAGCCAGGGTAAAAAGCGTTTTAAGAAGAACTGAACCTTTATTGCATCCGGAACCCCTTCAGACAATCGTTTTTGAAGGTATGACGATAGATCTTTCAAAAAAGATATGTTTGGTTGACGGACAGGATATTCCATTGACAAAAAAGGAATTTGAGATCCTGATATTACTGCTTCGTCATAAAAACAAAATCCTTTCCCGTGAAGAGATACTGAACCAGGTGTGGAGTGATGACGTAATTGTACTTGGCAGAACCATAGATGTCAATATTACACGCCTGCGGAAAAAAATAGGGAATTACGGAAAACACATTGTAACCAGATTGGGATATGGGTACGGATTTGAGATATAGAATCTCTTTTCACATCAGGCTCTTCCTGACATTGTTGTTGCTCTTCGGGCTTTTCCTGCTTAGTTTCCTTCTCTTTCAGTTCCGCAGGGAACGGTTGTATAAAGCAGAGCGGGTAAATACAGAATTACAGATCATCAATACCCGCCTGAGCCATTACCTTGCAGACCATACTGCCATGGATTCAATAGTAATGGAAAACAGGCGGGCTGTTACTGAAAACTTACGGGTAACCGTCTTGGATAAAACGGGAACCGTTCTTTACGATACGGATAAATCCCTTCCCCTGGATTCATTTGCCAACCACGCTGACAGGCCTGAAATCATTCGTGCCATGAAAAATGGATCCGGGTATACGATCCGTCGCTTGTCCGAAACCACCAATAAAGAATATTTCTATGCCGCCACCTTAACGGGAGATTACGTGGTCCGTTCAGCCATACCTTATTCAGTATCCTTGAAGGAAGTTTTGAAAACGGACAAATTATTTTTTCCTTTCATGATAGGCATATCAATCATTATAAGCTGTTTAGCTTTAATTTTTACACGTCGTTTGGGAAATAATATCAAAAGATTAAAAAAATTTGCCAGGTTAGCCGACAACGGAGAACCGCTTCATGACATTGGGCCATTCCCAAAAGATGAGCTGGGGGATATTTCCAATCATATTATCCAGCTGTACTCCCGGCTTAAACAGACAAAAGAAGCACTGGAAAGTGAACACAAAGTGGTGGAGCAACAAAAGCAGGAACAGACACGAATTAAGAAACAGCTTACACAAAACATTAATCACGAATTAAAAACCCCTGTAAGTATCATCCAGGGATACCTTGAAACGTTGATGAACAACCCCGCCCTGCCTCCCTCAAAAAAACAGGCGTTTATTGAGAGTTGTTACAAACAATCCGATAGACTGGCTCAATTGTTAAATGACATTTCCACCATTACACGTATGGATGAAGCCAGCGATATCATAGAAAAAACAGAGTTAAACCTTAGTGACATCATTAAAGATGTGTTTTTAGATCTGGATACTCACCTGCAGGAAAAGAATATAAAGACGGTTCTAGATTTTCCGGATAAAATCATTGTCCAGGGGAATCACGGATTATTACAATCTATTTTTCGAAACCTGACAGATAATGCCATAACCTATTCAGGATGTGATACCATCACGGTAAGGCTTACGGAGTCTGGCCCGGATCATTATGCATTTATATACGCAGATAACGGCATTGGCATTGACAGGGAACACCTGTCCCGGATTTTTGAACGATTCTACAGGGTTGACAAAGGCAGAAGCCGTCGTATGGGAGGAACAGGTTTGGGACTGTCCATTGTGAAAAACGCACTTCTACTTCACGGAGGCTCTATACATGCCCGTAAACGGGAAGAAGGGGGAGTGGAATTTATATTTACTATCAAAAAGACATAAAAAAAGCATACCCGGAAGTATGCTTTTCAGGATTTGTAAGGATCCAATAAATTATTCGGCAACAATGGCGCCGACCGGACAAACTGCAGCGCATGCTCCGCAATCAATACATTCATCGGGATCAATGACGTAAATATCACCGGGAGAAATGGCTTCTACGGGACATTCATCAATACAGGTTCCGCATGCAGTGCAAGTTTCAGTAATTCTGTGTGCCATGATAATTTGACTGTTAAAGTAGTAAATAATTGCTGCAAATATATGAATTAAATTCTTACTACCTTTGTAAATGAACAACATTTGATAAGATGAAACTGCTCTTTATTCTTTTTGCTTCAATCTTATTTGCAGGACCCGCTATTCCACAAGAAGATGAACAGGTGACCTTTGATAAAACCGTCCATGATTTCGGTGATTTCAGAATTGATGACGGACCCAGATCCCATACATTTATTATGACTAATAGCAGCGACAAGCCGGTAGTCATACAAACCGTAATTTCTTCGTGTGGATGCACGGTTCCCGAATGGACAAAAGAACCGATACTCCCGGGCGGTAAAGGCTCTGTCACCGTAACGTATTCCAACGACCAGGGGCCGTACCCGTTCGATAAAATGTTGTCTGTCTACGTAACCGGATCTTCAAAACCTTATGTGTTACGCATCAGAGGTGTCGTTCACCAGAAAAAATTCTCCATTGAAGACACACACCCGGTTGTTATGGGAACCCTTCGCCTTCGTGACAGGGACCTGGAATTGGGACAGGTACGCCAGGGAACAGCCAAAACAGATTCCGTAGAAATCATAAATACAGGGAAATACCCGGTATTTCTGACGTTTAGCTGTTCTCATCCCAACCTGAGTGTAAGCGCCAATCCTTCCCGCCTTAACGGCGGTCAGAAAGGTGTTTTGGTTTATACCATTGACACAAGGAAAAAAGAAGACTGGGGGAATGTTTTGTATACGGCCCATATGATGATCAACGACAAAGAAGATCCTTTGCATGTTCTGACTGTCAAAGGATCTGTCAAAATGAACACATCCGGCATGAGCCGTGCAGAAAAAGCCAATGCTCCCGTTCCTCAAATGGACCGGAGTGCTTACGAATTTGAAGATATAAAACCAGGATCAGGGATCGGAGCGTCTTTCCGCTTGTCCAACAAAGGAAAAACACCTCTGATCATATACAAGACAGATACCAGTCACCCGGGCATCCGTGTTGAAATGCCACGTGAAATTGCTCCCGGTGCAGAAGTGGCGGTTGACATTACCGTTCCGGCTTCTGAAACAACATCCCCCGGAGAAATGATCTACACGGTAAGTCTCACCACCAATGCGCCTTCAAGACCTACTGTAAATATACTTGTATACGGTACTATTAATCCCTGACGGGCATGGATTCTGCTTTAAAAGTCAACAAAGGAATACCGCAGCCGCCTGACATCAACCCCCGGGTCAGGGATATTATTAAAAAACGGCCCGGCAGGAATTATGATCTTGCCACATATCTGAACGGCATAAAAAAAAGGGATATTTCCATCCTCGCTCAATCCATCACACTGATAGAGAGTACCCGGGCGGAAGACCGGGAAAAAGCGCGGGAACTGGTAGGGGCCTGTCTACCGTTATCTGGAAATTCCATAAGAATTGGTATCACCGGAGTTCCGGGTGTTGGAAAAAGCACTTTCATTGAGACTTTTGGAAAACACATAACCGAATCCGGTCACAGGCTGGCTGTACTGGCTATTGATCCAAGCAGCGAACGCAGCAAAGGCAGTATCCTGGGAGACAAAACCAGGATGGAGACCCTGGCCAATGACCCGCGGGTTTTTATCCGTCCTTCACCAAGCAGCGGCTCCCTGGGAGGTGTGGCACGAAAGACAAGGGAAGCGGTGCTATTGTGCGAAGCCGCCGGATTTGACACCATATTTATTGAAACGGTTGGAGTAGGCCAGTCAGAAACAGCCGTTCATTCGATGACTGATTTTTTCCTGTTACTCATGTTGGCCGGTGCTGGAGACGGACTTCAGGGGATCAAGAGGGGAATCATGGAAATGTCGGACCTGCTGGTGATAAACAAAGCCGACGGGAATAATCTGAATAAGGCACTCCAGGCAAAAACCCTTTACCAGGGAGCCCTGCACCTATTCCCGCCTTCACCCTCCGGATGGACGCCGACAGCTATGACAGCCTCCTCTACAGAAGGCACAGGCATGGAAACGATACTGGAATCTATTCACGAGTATATGAGTTTGACCCGTGAAAACGGATATTTCAGGAAAAAGCGGGCCGAACAGGCCGTTTTTTGGATGAGAGAAAGCATTGACAATTACCTGGTTTCCCGCTTTTATGACAATCCCAGTATCAAAGAAGCATTGCCTATGATGGAGGAGAAGGTAAAAAAGGGACAAACAGACTCTTTTCGCGCTGCTGCTGAGTTATTGAAATTATTGCAAGTCGGCGGACCGGCTACTTATTCATGGTAATCAGGAATTCGTCATTATCCTGGGTACGCAACAATCGGTCTTTCATAAATTCCATAGCTTCTACAGAATTCATATCGGCCAGGTAATTACGCAGTATCCAGATTCGGTTGAGTTTGTCCTTATCCATTAACAGATCGTCGCGACGTGTTGAACTGAGCGTAACATCGACGGCAGGGAATATTCTCTTGTTGGAAAGCTTCCTGTCCAGCTGCAGTTCCAGGTTGCCGGTTCCCTTGAATTCTTCAAAGATCACCTCGTCCATTTTGGATCCTGTATCTGTCAGTGCTGTAGAAAGGATTGTAAGGGATCCCCCGTTTTCAATATTCCTGGCCGCCCCAAAGAATCTCTTGGGTTTTTGCAGGGCATTGGCATCCACCCCTCCGCTCAATACTTTTCCACTTGCCGGCTGTACCGTATTGAAAGCACGTGCCAGACGGGTTATACTATCCAACAGGATAACCACATCGTGACCGCATTCTACCAGTCGTTTTGCTTTTTCCAGCACGATCCCTGCCACTTTCACGTGACGTTCAGCAGATTCGTCAAATGTTGAAGCAATCACTTCTGCTTTTACATTACGGGCCATATCCGTCACTTCTTCCGGCCTTTCATCAATTAACAGGACAATCATGTAGACTTCCGGGTGATTGTCGGCAATGGCGTTGGCGATGGATTGCAACAGCACCGTTTTTCCGGTCTTCGGCTGTGCCACAATAAGTCCTCTTTGTCCTTTCCCTATGGGTGTAAACAGATCCACAATACGGTTGGACAAAGTGTTGTGTCCGTTCGAGGTGATGTCAAATTTGGAATCGGGAAACAGAGGGGTCAAAAAATCAAAGGGGATCCTGTCCCTGATGAACTCGGGTTGCCGTCCGTTAATCTCATGAATTTTAACAAGAGGAAAGAATTTTTCATTTTCCTTGGGAGGCCGTATTTCCCCGCTTACCGTATCTCCGGTTTTCAACCCGTACATCTTTATCTGTTGCTGGGATAAGTAAATATCATCCGGGGAATTCAGGTAGTTGTAATCAGACGAACGTAAAAAGCCGTACCCGTCGGGCATCATTTCAAGGACACCGATAGCCCTGACCACCCCCTCGTATTCTGGTTTCTTTTCCTGAACAGGTTTCCCGCCATGTTGTTCGGTTTTTTGGTGCTCGGTTTTTTGATGAACCGGTTTCTGCTGTCCGGATTTTTGCCGGTCTGTCTTCTGTTGATCAGGTTGTTGCGGTTCCGGAGTTTTTCCGGTTGCTTCGGCTTTATTTTCTGCCTGTTTGACTTCCGTTTCCGGTTTTTTCCTGGGCCTTCCTTTCCGGGGTTTTGGCTGAACATTTTCTTCTGTTTTGACCTCAACCTTTTTTTCGGGAGCAGGTTTTGATTCCTGCGCAGGTTTTGCTTCCGGGACAGGCTTTGTGTCCTGCACGGGTTTTGATTCCGGGACAGGTTTTGATTCCTGCACAGGTTTTACTCCTCGTGAGGGTGTGCTTTCAGAAGCTTTAACTTCTTTATCAGCCGGTTTTTCTTTCCCTTCCGGTGTAGAAGTTTTTGTCCGAGGGTTCCGTGTGCGGCGTGTGGTTGGTTTATTTGTATTTGGTTTGTCCACGGAAGAAGCCTGGGCAGAAGCACCCGATTCGGCCTGTACATCCAGGATCTGGTAAATCAATTCATTTTTTGCATAGGATTCAACTTTTTTGATTTCCAATGCATTGGCAATTCTATGGAGTTCTTCCATTGACTTGCTGCTAAGCTCAATAATGTCGTACATTTAAGATATGTTAAATATTGGGTTAAAGCTTGAAGAATAAAGCTAAGACGGTACAAATATACAAAAATTTTTAATTATCCCAGAAACTTGAGTTCTTCTTGTACTGCAGCACATCAGCCAGTGCAGATGCTTTGGCAGCAATGCGAAAACTCCAGCTTTCCCACTTACCGTTGGGAACCCAGGAGAAAGATATTTGAAAACAATGCAGGTCATAAGTAGCACTCAGCTGTGTGGTCGTGAGTTTAAATTTCATCATATCCAGCCCGCTCCGGACGTTGATGCTGAAATCCTTTGTCAGTTTCACTTGTGCCGAGAAACCGAGTGTCTGGTTAAAATTATGATTGGTGTTTAATTGTTCGTTGGCATAAGTATATGACCGGTTGTAAGAAAAACTGTAATTCAAATTCACGGACCAGGGAATTTCGGGATCCATGTAATACACCCACCCGCCCGGAATATATTCACCGGTTAACGGATCTTCATATACCAACCGGTAGGAATCATTTTTGCTTTTCTGATCTCCTCCCTTGAAGGAATAAGAAGTCGAGAAACTGGCGTTGGTCAGCCTGGCCAGATTTCCCGTTCTCATCACATTCAGAGTGTTTATCCGCTGTCCTCTTTCATTTACGGCATAAGGATCAAACATGGCATTCGCATTTATGCCGAGTTTTTCAAAGATTGAAGTAGACAAACTTACGCTTATGTTGGAAAGTTTCATGGAATCTGCCAGAAAATTGTATGAGCCGTTCAACGACAGGTTGTCAATGATCTTGATCTTCTTGACACCGCCGTTTTCTGTGGTATCCTTTTTATTAAACACCTTAGCCTCTACGTTGTTGCCCAACGAGAAACTTATGGAAGCATTTCTTCCTTTGGAAGGAGGTCCGTATACTGATTTGCTGTATTTATTGTATTCCACCGAATATTCCCGTCCCAATGAATCGGTATAATTCAGAGTCGTATAACCGTTAGCTTTTGTCCCCAATTCAGGTCTGTAACTAAAACTGACCGAAGGTGTCAACATATGACGGATTGCCCTGAGACGTCCTGTGGGTTTGAAATTGAACATCCCGTATATACGTGTAGACATGGATATTCCGCCAGAGTATGACTGCGTGAGTCCGAATTCGCTGAACGGTTGGGAAGTTGTGGATACCACCTTTTGTTCCGTCTGATCAAACGTACGGGTCTCGCTCATAAAATGCCAGTTCATACCATAGCTTACCGTAGGTGTGAAATTTAAATATTTAAGCAATGTGAAACTGGGAAGTCCAATGGCAAAATTATGCTGCATTCCCGTTTTGTAATTTTTCCAGAAATCGGGAGTCCCGAATTGAGAAGATTTGAAATTCAGTTTATTCTGAAAAGCAGTATTGTAACTGAGTGTAATATCTTCATAAAAACGCTTCTTCCCCACCTTTTCTTTCCTTTGGAAAGGATTGATCCGGCTCATGGTAAAGGTCAGATTGGGTAAAGTCAGCGCATATGAAGAATCCCTGTTATTCTGACTATGTAAAAAGTTAATAGAAAGATTGAAAGGCGTTCCTGCAAAAGTCTTGGCATAGGAAATACTGGAAGATGTCTGTGATTGCAACGCTTCATCAATGGATTGACTGTTAAAGCGGTTGTTTGTGGGACTTGAAAAATTGACCGAGGCGCTGAAAGACGTTCCGGGTCGTTTTTTGGGATCCTGCGTATGGCTCCAGCGAATGGAAAAATCTCCCGATTCCTGGTAATCGGACGAGCCTCTTTCCCCGGTAATATTCTTGGAGTAGCTCACGTTCAGGTTCCCGTTGTATTTATAACGATTTTTATACCGTGCTGTTCCACGGACAGCCCAGGATCCCATGGAGTATATGTCTCCTGTGACAGAAAAATCCAGGTAATCCCCAAAAACGAAATAGTACCCCAGATCCTTCAAAAAGAAACCACGGGCTACTTCTTCCCCGTAAGACGGGATCAACAAGCCGCCCGAACGTTCGGGACGTTTGGGCACAAAACCAAAAGGCACAATAATTGGCGTTGGAACATCTTCAATCACAACATACGACGGCCCAAAAATAGTTTGTCCCACATTTCCGTCTTCATCCGCTGTAATCTTTGCATTGGTCATGTGAAGGTAGAAGTGAGGATGCTCGGCATCGCAGGTAGTATATTTGCCTCCATGAATATTAATGGAATTGTCCGGCATCTTTTTCAGGTGCGATCCGTACAGAAATCCCTGATCATCCTGGGTAACCATATTGTTAATCCTGGCTTTTCTTGATCCAAAATTGTAATAGACCGATTCCATCACATAGCTGTTGTTCCCTTCTTTCATTTCCGGTTTTCCCTGCATCACCCCGGTAGAATCCACAACCCCGGTCGCGAAAACTGTTTTTGTATCGGCATCGTATTCCATGTATTCTGAAGTAATTTCCATATTGTCATAAGTAACTTTCACGTCCCCGTAATAATACAACATGGTCTTCCCGTCCCTGAAATCTTCCACTACAGAATCCCTGGCCATTGAAAAGGCAGGTGCTTCCAACTGGGTGTGCGCCCGGATACTGTCTAAACGTGCCAGGCTGTCCAGATCCACAGGAGAAAGTCCTACGGTAGTTTCTTCCAGTCCGGTATAACGGTTCAGCTGTTTCCACATTTCAGACAATAGGGATTTGTCCGGTCTTGATACCACCGGTGAATACAGGTATTGTCTGTATATTTGGCTTACAGGAGCTATGGAATTTTCAACGATCCTTTTCTGCTGGCCATGGACGGGAAAAACTCCCAGAACAAGGAATACCAGACAACATACGTTATGCAAGATTCTTTTTTTATCTTTGTCTTCCGCAGACATAAGCTGCAAATATATATGAAAAAACTGATTCCCGTACTGGTTGTAATTCTCTCTGTTTGCAATTCGTATGCCATCATGGCTCAAGGTTTTTCCGGTCCTGCGGTTCGTAAAGTGGTTATTGATCCGGGGCACGGCGGCCACGATCCGGGCGCATTGAGTCCAGACAGGAAACTGAGGGAAAAAGATATAAACCTGTCTGTTGCCAAACACCTTGGAACAGAGATCAACAAAAAATTTCCGGACATTCAGGTCATTTATACCCGCACAAAAGATATTGCCGTAGACCTGGACAAACGCGGTACGCTGGCAACCGAAGCAGATGCAGATCTTTTTATATCCATTCACGTCAATTCTGCCAGAAAAGCCACTTCTACACCGGTAGGGCCGGAAACCTGGGTATTCGGAGGTGATCGCAGCCGTAGAAAAGACGATAGCTACGATGTGGTTTTAAAAGAAAATGAAGTCATAAAATTTGAAGAAAATTATAAAGCCAAATACGAAGGTTTTGACCCTGACAATCCCCAGTCCATGATTGTTTTTAATTTTCAGAAAGACGCTATCATGAGACAATCCAGAATATTGGGATCTTGCATCCAGCAATCGTTACGCAAAGGTCCTCTGCCTGGGAGTCATAAAGACCGCGGGATGAAAGAAGGCGGATTTGTAGTTCTGGCTTATTGTTCCATGCCCGCTGTACTGGTAGAAATGGGATTTCTAAACAGCAGTGCAGACCGAAAAATACTGAGTACCGAAAACGGACGCAGAAATATTGCCCGGCAATTGATGACCGGTTTTGAAGAATACCTGGATAGTTACGAACAAAACGGATTTTCTGCTGTTCAGTCAAAAGTGCCTGAAATACAATACAGGGTGCAAATTATGTCTTCAAAGGAAGCCCTTCCTGCCTCTCACCAGGCACTGAAAGATTTCCCGGGGACACAACTTGTTGTATGTAACGACCAAATATATAAATATAAGTATACATTGGGTAATTTCCCAAACAGAGAGGAAGCTCAAAAATATTGTAACAACCTCAGGAAGAATGATTTTCCGGATGCCTTTGTGATAGCCGTAAAGGATGGCAAATTGGTTCCTGCTAATTAAAACATAATGAAAACCAAAAAAATGTCCCGCGAACTGAAAATTGGACTGTTTGCCCTGGTAGTGATAGTTGTTTTATACTTTGTAGTTCAATTTTTAAAAGGGAATGACCTTTTCAGGGGAACCAACACCTTTTACGCCATTTATCCCAACGTAGAAGGCCTGGCCCCAACAAGTCCCGTATCTGTGCTGGGACTAACAGCAGGTACCGTAGACCGGATAGATTTTGATCAGAAAAATCAACAGATGATCATCAAGATCAGACTGAAAAAAAAGTTCAAACTTCCTGAAGGGACAACAGCAGAAATTTACAGTGCCGATATACTGGGTGGAAAAGCCGTTCAACTGGTCCTAGGCAATTCTTCTGCCTGGCATTCGCCGGGAGATACACTCACCTCCTCTATCCAACCGGATCTGATTTCACTCCTTACTAAAGAACTTGTATCACTGAAAGACGACATTTCCGGACTGACATCCAATCTGAACCTGACGGTAACCCGCATTAATGACATATTGGACGAAGAAAACCGCAACAATATCAAAAACGGCCTGACACGTTTGAACGCTTCTTTAGGCCATATAAACCGTTTAACGGAAACCCTGGGAAATAACGCCTCCCGTATTGATGGTATCCTGGCCGGGGCAGATACCCTGGCCGGAGAACTGAACCTGGCTGTAAAAAATCTTTCCGGAACCCTGGCAAATTTTGATGATGTATCTGAGGAGTTGAAAGAGGCCGATCTTGGCGGAACAGTAGAAGAATTGCATAAATTACTTGAAAACCTGAGCGATCCCGAAGGAACTCTGGGGCAAATCGGATCTAATCCGGCTTTGTATCATTCCCTGACCGATATCCTTTCAAGGGCAGATTCCCTGATAAGGCTTATTAGCGAAAATCCAAAAAAATACCTTCGTATCACAGTTTTTTAAATTATTCATATTTGTCCCAAATGCCCATCAATCAATAGAAAGCATGTTTTTGGGTATAATATTTTATTCATAATCAGAGATTTGCGCATAATAATTTTTTCACTCTGATAATGAGGGCATTATTGTTTTTTTGAAAAATACAAGTGTTTTTCCTTTTTTTTTTACCATTTTTTTTAACCATTTTTGTATACATAAACCCCAATTCAAAATATGTCTCCGTCGCCTCACAAAATTGTCTGGAATAACTGTCTGAGTATCATTAGGGATAACATTCAAGCTTCCGGTTTCAGCACTTGGTTTGAACCTATTGTCCCGGTCAAACTGAAAGACAATGTTCTGACTATTGAGGTTCCTTCGCATTTTTTCAGAGAATATATTGAAGAACATTACATAGATCTTCTGGGCCATTGCTTAAGAAAAGAATTGGGCAGTGCAGCTAAACTGGAATATTGCGTAAAGGTGGATTCATGCAGTAAAGGGGTCCCCGTGCCGCACCAGGGACAGGGTCAGTTCCAGAATAAAACCATTCCCTTTTCGCGTGCTAACCGGGAAGAAGTGGCCAGTCCGTATGTCATTCCCGGCATCAGACAAGTGAAGATAGATCCCCAGCTGAATGCGGCTTATTCTTTCGACAATTTTGTGGAAGGTTCCTGCAACCGCCTGGCACGCACTGCCGGACTGAGTATTGCCGAAAAACCCGGAGGACCGTTCAATCCATTGTTCATATACGGCGGTTCAGGACTCGGAAAAACGCATCTTGCCCAGGCAATCGGGATTGAAATAAAAAAGCGGTTGCCTGAAAAAGTGGTTTTGTACGTTTCGGCTAATTTGTTCCAGATCCAATTCATGGATGCCGTAAACATCAAGAACAAACTTACGGACTTCATGCATTTCTATCAAATGATTGATGTGCTGATAATTGACGATGTACAGGAATTCGCCGGCAAGCCCGGAACACAGAATGCTTACTTCAACATATTCAATCACCTGCACCAGTCAGGAAAGCAATTGATCCTGACAAGCGACAGACCGCCCGTCGAGCTTAAAGATTTGGATGACAGACTTTTATCGCGTTTTAAATGGGGACTTTCCGCTGAACTCCTGGCTCCCGACTATGCAACAAGGCTTGCTATACTGGAAAAGAAATGCTACAACGAAGGAGTGGAAGTTGCCCGGGAAGTGCTTGAATTCATAGCAGAACAAGTCACGACCAATGTCAGGGAAATCGAAGGCACTTTTTGTTCCCTGCTGGCACAGTCAACATTTAACAAACAGCCTGTCACTTTAGAATTGGCTCGAGTTATCACTGACCGGCTGGTAAGTTCGGTGACCAGGGAAGTTTCTGTACAGGACATTCAAAAGACTGTATGTAATTATTTTGGAATAACCCCCGATAACCTGCTGTCAAAAACACGCAAACGGGAAATATGCCAGGCAAGGCAAATTGCCATGTATCTGAGCCGAAACCTCACAAAGAATTCACTTTCTTCCATCGGATCAATGATTGGAGGCAAAGATCATGCAACCGTACTTCATTCATACAATACAGTATGCAATCTGATGGACACCGACCGTATGTTCCGCCAATATGTGACGGACATTGAGAAAAGGCTCAAAAACGGTTAACAATCCATCATTATGAAGAATCCGGAACCCTCATCTGTTTTTAATTTCTTTTTTGAAATCTGTAAAATTCCACGGGAAAGCGGCAATGAAGCGGGAATGACCCGTTTTCTTGAAGACTTTGCCAAAGCCCGTAACCTGGAACACCAAACAGATAAAACGGGAAACGTGGTAATCCGGAAACCGGCTTCTGCAGGCAGGGAAAACCGCCCCGGTGTAATCCTGCAAAGCCATACAGATATGGTTTGTGAAAAAAATGAAGACACCGTTTTTGATTTTTCAAAAGATGCCATTCAGACTTATGTGGAAGACGGCTGGTTAAAAGCAAAGGGTACCACACTGGGTGCCGATGACGGGATAGGTATTGCCGCTTCCCTGGCAGTATTGGATGATGATTCCCTGGAACACGGTCCTTTGGAATGTTTGTTTACCGTATCTGAAGAAACAGGTCTGGACGGAGCACGTGCCGTGGCTCCCGGATTTATTAAAGGATCTGTTCTATTAAACCTGGATTCGGAAGACGAAGGAGAAGTGTTCATAGGATGCGCCGGAGGTATTGATACTACTGCCCGTTTCACCTATGAAGAAAAACCGGCTCTCAAATATGGGGTCACTGCCTTGAAAGTCAGTATTACAGGAGCTACGGGCGGACACAGCGGGGACGAGATTCACAAGGATCTGTGCAACGCGGTTCAGGTGCTTGCCCGTTTTCTATGGAACGCACAGCAAAAATTCAGTTTTGACGTCGGGTTCATATCCGGAGGAAACAAAAGAAACGCCATAGCAAGAGAGGCCGTTGCCGTCTGTGTTGTAAAAGATACTGACCGGGATGCTTTCACTGAATTGTTCCAAACCATGGCTTCTGAATGGAACGCCGAATACAAACATACCGATCCGGAACTGGAAAGTGCTATTAGCGCATGTGAACTGCCCCTAACAGTTATGGACAGCAAAACGGCCGCCAACCTGGCAGCTTCCCTGTATTCCTGTCCGCACGGAGTTTTGGCTATGAGCAAGGATATACCCGGATTGGTGGAAACATCCACCAACCTGGCTTCAGTCCGCATGGAGCAGGAAAACAAGTTTATCCGCATTGGCAGCAGCCAGCGCAGCGCCGTCAACTCGGCAAGAAAAAACGCAGCTCAGCGCATTGAAAGTCTCTTTCTCCTGGCAGGTGCCTCGGTTTCTCATGAAGGAGAATACCCCGGATGGGCCCCCAATCCGGAATCGCCCGTTTTGAAGGTTTGTGAGGAAGCTTACTTGAAACTGTTCAACACACCGGTAAAGGTGAAAGCCATACACGCCGGCCTGGAATGCGGTATATTTCTGGATGCGTTTCCAAACCTGGACATGATATCTATAGGACCTACGCTCAAAGGGGTGCATGCTCCTACGGAAAGACTGGAAATATCTACCGTCGGAAAATTCTGGGATCTTTTGCTGGAAATAATCAGGAATGTGTAGTTATGGGAAAGGTGTCTGTTTCAATATTGTCTTCTGATCTTGCACATCTGGCCGATGCCTGCAACATGATCAATACAAGCAAAGCATGGAGCATTCATCTGGATATTATGGATGGCGTCTTCGTTCCCAATATTTCATACGGATTTCCTGTAATTGAAGCAGTTGCCCGTTACTCAAAAAAACCGATGGATGCGCATTTGATGACTGTAGACCCCTGGCGGTATTACCAAAAATACAGGGATCTGGGCATTAACTGGTTGACCGTCCATTGGGAAACCTGCCCCCATTTGAACAGGGATTTACAGGAAATAAGACGGCTGGGGATGAGATCTGGCGTTTCCATTAATCCTTCCACTCCTGTTTGTCAACTGGAACAAGCCGTTCACTATGCAGATCTTGTTCTGGTCATGTCTGTGAATCCGGGCTTTGGAGGCCAGGTTTTTATTCCGGAAAGCCTTGACAAAATCCGGGAACTGAAAGAGATGAGAACACGTAAGAATCTGGATTTTCTGATCCAGGTGGACGGCGGAATCAACGATAAAAATGCTTCTGAATTGTACCAATCCGGAGCAGATATCCTGGTGGCCGGGAATTACGTTTTCACGGCGGACGATCCGTATGCGGCCATAGACGCTATTCTTTAAGATCGGCTATCAGCGTCTCACAACCCCACACTCGTTGCCCTTTTCTTACCAGAATTTTGGCATCTAGCGGCAGCAGGAGATCTACCCGGGAGCCAAATTTGATGATGCCAAGTTCGCTGCATTGTAAAACCTGTTTGCCGGTGCGGGCTTTACAAATTACCCGTCGCGCTATCAGTCCGGCGATTTGTTTCACTCCTATGATATTTTTCCCATGTTCTAAAAAAACGGTGGCATGCTCATTTTTTTCGGATGATTTGGGATGCCAGGCAACCATTTTGTCTCCCGGATGGTATTTATAATAAACGATATCACCTGCACAGGGATACCAGTTTACATGCACGTTGAACATATTCATAAAAATGGATACCTGCAGTCTTTTTTCCTTCAGGTATTCATTGACCTCAACTTCCTCTATCATAACTATCCTGCCGTCTGCAGGAGAAACGATCCCTTCTTCTCTTATAAGTATATCTCGTTGGGGTATCCTGAAAAACATAAGTGTTTGTAGTAATACAACCACAGATGCGGCGCCAAAAAGAGCAAGCACCCAGAAATTATACAGGGAAAAGCCAAGGATCACAGCCAGTATAACGGCTATAATCACAATCACTATCAATATAGTAGTTCTTCCTTCTTTATGGATCCTCATTTCAGTTTAAATATAACACAAATAAAATGTATGTAATTGCTATGGGGAAAGAAATAAGCGCCCCGTCAAAACGGTCCAGCAATCCGCCGTGTCCCGGCATTATGGTTCCCGTATCTTTCACTCCGAAATAACGTTTCATCCCGGATTCCGTCAAATCCCCCAAGACGCCAAAGACACAAATAATCAAGGCTAACAAAGCACAATGATACCATTCAAAGGGTATCATGTTCAGTTTGAAAAGAGCAAAAGCAACACCCTGTGAAAAAACCAGACTTCCAAAAAATCCTTCCCAGGATTTTTTGGGAGAAATACTCGGAAAAAGTTTATGCCCGTTTTTTTGTCCAAAAGCCATCCCAATAAGGTATCCGCCAATATCGGACGCCCACAATATTACAAATAGTGCCAGCAAGTATATCCCCTGAAACATTCCAAGGGGATTGAAAGCCAAAAAATTAAAAATTGAGAACGGAACTGCAATATATAACAGGGGCAAAAACAACAAGGCCGCATTCCGGAATGAATCCTTACCCCGGTTATACAAAACAGAGATCCATATGGCTGTAACCGGAATCAGCAAAGACATCAACCAAAACCGGGCCGTGGTAAATCCGTAACGTGCAAGGATATATGTGGCAACAAACAGGAGAATGCCGGACAAAAAACCAAACACCTGCCCGGTTTTATGCAGATTCCCCAATGTCATTCTGTAAAATTCTATGAACATGATCCCTACACAGGATGCCATCAAAACGGCATATCCCAGGGGATGAACCAAAAGTCCCGCTATCATCAGGATTATGAATACAAGACCGCTTAAGGTTCTTTTAATCAGTGTGCTCACTGTTTGCTTTTTCTTCGTTTTCAGGCTTGGACTGGTTGTCCGGAATCTGACGTTTTCCGAATATCGCCTCCAAATCGTCGGCAAATATGACTTCTTTTTCCAATAGTATCGTAGCCAGTTTCAGAAATCCTTCTTTGTATTCCTTAAGGACTTTGCGTGCCATATCATAGGCCTGGTCAATTATTCGTTTAACCTCTTTGTCTATAAGTTGTGCTGTCGTTTCACTATAAGGTTTACCAATATTGAAGCCTGCATTTTCTGAAGAATCGTAAAAAGACACATTCCCCACCTTGTCGCTCATTCCAAGGTATGCCACCATGGCATAAGCCTGCCTGGTGACTTTTTCCAGATCGTTCATCGCCCCGGAAGATATCTGTCCTATCATCAATTCTTCTGCAGCCCGTCCACCAAGGGCCGAGGCCATTTCGTCCATCATTTGTTCCACCGTGGTGATTTGTCTTTCTTCGGGGAGGTACCAGGCAGCCCCGAGTGCCCTTCCGCGGGGAATGATGGTCACTTTCAACAACGGGTTGGCATGTTTGAGCATCCAACTCACTGTGGCATGACCGCTTTCATGAAATGCAATCGTTTTTTTCTCCTGGGGACTTATGATCTTGCTCCTGCGTTCCAACCCTCCCACAATTCGGTCGATGGCATCCAGAAAATCTTGTTTTTGAATGGCTTTTTTATTTTTACGGGCGGCAATCAGGGCCGCTTCGTTACAAACATTGGCTATATCGGCTCCGGAAAATCCGGGAGTCTGTTTTGCCAGGATCTCCAGGTCAAAACCCTCTTCCAGTTTTAAATTGCGTGAATGCACCTTAAAGATTTCAAGCCGTTCTTTCAATTCCGGAAGATCCACATGAATCTGTCTGTCAAAACGGCCGGCACGCATAAGTGCTTTATCCAGGATATCGGCCCGGTTGGTGGCGGCCAATATGATCACACCACTGTTGGAGCCAAAGCCATCCATTTCTGTAAGAAGCTGATTAAGAGTGTTTTCCCGCTCGTCATTGGATGTGAAACCTGCGTTTTTGCTCCTGGCCCTTCCCACAGCATCAATTTCATCAATAAACACGATACACGGAGCCTTTTCCTTTGCCTGGCGGAACAGATCCCTTACGCGCGACGCACCTACGCCCACAAACATTTCAACAAAATCAGAGCCCGAGATGGAGAAGAACGGAACGTTGGCTTCACCGGCAACCGCTTTAGCCAATAACGTTTTTCCGGTTCCCGGAGGACCTACCAGCAAAGCTCCCTTGGGGATCTTGCCCCCCAGATTGGTATATTTTTCCGGACTCTTCAGAAAATCCACGATCTCCATGACTTCAACCTTGGCTTCTTCCAGCCCGGCCACATCCTTAAATGAGATATTTGCAGCTGTTTTGTCTTTTTCAAAAAGCTTCGCCTGGGAACGTCCTACATTGAATATGCCTCCGCCGCCTCCGGATCCTTCCGGACCGCGGGACATCCTTCTGAACATGAACACCCACATAAGTATCAGCAATACCGGGAACAAAAGCCAGTCAATGATCCGGCCCCAGTAACTGGAGCGTTGTTCAATTTCCAGTTTGAACCGTTGCTCTTCGGGCAAAGTATTGCGCAATTCCTCAAACTGTGTTTCTGCATCGAAATTATCCGTTACGATGAAGTAAAACTGAGGTGCGAACTTGGGAACCTTATCTCCGAATTTGGCTTTGTACTGCTCCAGGGCATCGGGCCTGATATACAACTCGGCACGTTGCATATTGCTGATGTACACCAGTTTTTCAATTTCTCCCTGCGGGCCCATTTGCTCTTTGACAGTTATCCATTCTGTCTTTACCGGATCTCCGGAGCGGTTGGCAAACATGAAATAGACAATAACCGCTATCAATATGATATATACCCAGAAGAAAGGATTCAGTCTTCTTTTTACCGGGATAAGAGGGGGCTTGTTGGGTTTGTTTCTGTTAGGGACGTTTCCGTTCATAGTGCAAATAATTAGTCATTGTAATGTTGCGTTTTCGCATCCGCCCACAAATCTTCAAGTCTGTAAAACATACGGTACTCGGTCTGGAAAATATGAACCACAATATCTGAGTAATCCAGAATTACCCAAAAACGATTTTCTTTTCCCTGGCTTCTTCGCACATGCCGGCCGGCCTGCACGATCATCTGTTCTTCCACCTGGTCTGCGATGGCTGCCACCTGGACGCCCGAATCTGCATGACATATGACAAAATGATCACATATGGTCGTATCCAGTTTTCGCAAATCCATACTGCAGACACCTTGTCCTTTTTTTTCGAGCATTGCCCCGGCTATTATTTCAACTTCATTCATATTCTATTTTCAAACCCTTACAAAGGTAAGGATAAATTAGTACTTTTACGCCCATGTTTGAATGGCATATTATCCGGTTTGAAGAAATCGATTCCACCAACACGGAAGCACATAAAAATCTGTCCGTTGCTAAAGAAGGTACCGTCTGGACCGCTTCATACCAGACACACGGTCGCGGCCAATACACGCGTAAGTGGGAAAGTACAAAAGGACTGAACCTATTGGCTACGGTTTTGCTGCGCCCGGAATTTCTTCCGGCTAACAAACAGTTTCTTATTTCAAAGTGCACGGCGCTTGCCATTTGCGATTTTCTTCGCACTCTGGGATTGGATCCCGTTATTAAATGGCCTAACGACATCTACATAGGACCCAATAAAATCTGCGGGATCCTCATAGAACATCAGCTTTCAGGTAATAAACTTATAGCAAGTATAATAGGGTTTGGCATCAATGTCAACCAGACAATATTCCCGGGGGTCCCAAATCCCACATCCATAGCGTTGGAAACAGGGAAAAAATACGATGTGGAAACGCTTTTACCCAAAGCACTCATACATATACAAAAGTGGTACCAAACACTGCAAAAAGGAAAAAGCAGCAAAATTGACAGGCAATACGAAGCCCTATTGATCAATAAACCCGATTACGAGAAAAACGGTGACATGATTCCTGCAAACGACCGGGCTGCCGGGCCGGGTCCGTCCGGTGACTGAATAATAGAACGTGAGACATTAATCAGCACATCTCCCTGCTTTGTTTTGGCATACTTCATAACCTCTTCAACACTACCGCCTTGTGTTCCTACGCCGGGGATCAGCAGAAAACGGTCCGGAGCTGCTTCTCTTATTTTTCCTATCATTTCACCCTGAGTGGCCCCTGCTACATACATGATTCTGTCGTTCCCGGCCCAGTTATTGGCCGTCTGAATGATCTTTTGGTATAACGGCATCCCGTTACTCAATACAGATTTTTGAAAATCTTCAGCGGAAGGATTGGAGGTAAGGACCAGGAGTATGACCCATTTGTCTTTGTATTCCAGGAAAGGGGCTGCTGAATCATATCCCATGTACGGGGACAGTGTAACGGCGTCAAAATCCATCCGCTCAAAGAAAGTCCGGGCATATTCCCGGGCAGTGTTTCCAATATCTCCCCGTTTGGCATCTGCTATCAGAAAATGATCCGGATACCGGTTCCGGATATAAGAGACCGTTTCCTCAAGGCATTTCCATCCCTCCCATCCTGCCGATTCGTAAAAAGCCGTATTGGTTTTGAATGCCACCGCATAAGGAGCTGTCAGGTCAATGATCTTCTTATTCATTACGGTAGAGACCGGAGAAAGATCCAATCCCACACACAGACAACTTTTTTTATCGTAAATTTTCCGGTTAAGCGTTAGACGAGTCATCTTTCAGTCTTTCAGTATTTTCGGCAATCTGTAAAAGTTCAATTACTTCCTGTATTTCACCGTCCATAAAAACCGGCAAATTGTGCATCGTATAGTTTATCCGGTGATCAGTCACACGGCTTTGGGGATAATTGTATGTCCGGATCTTTGCGGACCGGTCTCCCGTAGACACCATGGTTTTGCGTTTGGCCGATATCTCGTTCAAATACTTTTCGTATTCCATATTGTAGAGCCTGGTCCGTAACTCGGCCAAGGCTTTGTCGTAATTTTTCAACTGTGATTTTTCATCCTGACATTGAACCACAATCCCTGACGGGATGTGGGTAAGGCGAATTGCCGAGTAGGTGGTGTTGACACTTTGTCCGCCCGGACCCGAAGAACAGAAAGTATCCTTGCGGATATCTTTCTCGTTCAGTTCCACATCAAATTCATCCGCCTCGGGAAGAACGGCCACCGAGGCCGCCGAGGTGTGTACCCTTCCCTGGGTTTCAGTCTGTGGAACACGTTGCACCCGGTGTACCCCGCTCTCGTATTTCAGAATTCCATAAACACCGGTTCCGGTAATCTTGTATATGATTTCCTTGAATCCCCCCGATGTGCCTTCGGACATACCGGTAATCTCCAGTTTCCATCCTTTTTTCTCGGCATATTTTGTATACATGCGGAAAAGATCTCCGGCAAAAATCGATGCTTCATCCCCTCCGGTTCCGGCACGGATTTCCATGATGGCATTTTTACTGTCCTGGGGATCAGCGGGGATCAGCAAAAATTTGATCTTCTGCTCCATTTCCGGAATTTGCTCTTCCAGTTGTGCAATTTCTTCCTTGGCAAACTCCCGCATTTCTTCGTCTTTTTCTGAAAGGAGAAGTTCTTTGGCACTGGCCAGGTTCCCTATGGCAGTTTTATACTTTTCTCCGGCCTGGATTATGGGACCAATCTCTGCATATTCCTTGTTCAGTGTGATATAACGTTTCATATCCTGAACCAGGGATGGATCGGACAGTTGCTGCTGGAGCGTTTCGTACTTCCGGCGGATACCATCGAGTTTTGTCAATAATGAATTTTCGGGCATACTTTTTCTTTAACGCGCAAAGATACTTTTTTTCGGGGAAACAAAAAGGGAGTGTCCCATGAATGGTACACTCCCAAGTCTTTACATATAATGCGAATTATTCGTATTTTTTTAGAATATCCTTAATCATAGAGGGTTCCAGGCGGCCATGCACTTCGTCTCCTATCATGATGACCGGAGCCAGTCCGCAAGCACCTATACACCGCAGGCAATCCAGTGAGAATTTTCCGTCCTGCGTTACTTCACCCACTTTGATCTTCAACTCTTTTTCAAGGGTTTCCACAATCTTCTCTGCTCCCCTGACATAACAGGCTGTTCCCAAACATACGGAAATGGGGTATTTGCCTTTGGGGGTCATGGTGAAGAAAGAGTAAAAAGATACAACACCATAAATTTTTGCCAGTGGCATATTCAAATTCAGGGCAATCTCCAATTGAACAGGTTCGGGCAAATATCCGAAATGTTCCTGGCACCCGTGTAAGATGTTGATCAGTTCACTTCTCTTGTTCCCGAAAGATTCACATATCTCTTTTATTGTCTTTTTGTGACAATCGTTTATTTCAAACTTGGTCATAAGAATAGAAGTTATTGGTTATTTTTTCGGGTGACTGAAATAGTGGGTATGCAATAGTTTATGCGATTTTTCACTGAGCGGTTTACCCAGGAAGTCCTCATAAAGCTGAATAATTTCCGGATTTTCATGCGATTTACGGATTGGTTTGTTGAAGTCTTCCTTGTAAATGGCATCCATACGTGCTTTCAGGACAATGGAGTTGCCTCTGTGGAGCGGTTGCCCGCCACCACCAATACATCCTCCGGGACAAGCCATGATCTCTATGGCATGGAAATTATACATTCCCTTGCGTATCCCGTCCAGCAATTTCCTGGCATTCCCCAGGGTATGGGCAATCCCTATATGAATATAAGTTCCGTTAAAATTGACCGAAGCGGTCCGGATTCCTTCCATTCCCCTGAGTTCATGGAAATCAACTTTTTCCAGTTTCTTTCCGGTAAAGAGTTCGTATGCGGTACGCGTTGCTGCTTCAATAACACCGCCTGTTACACCAAAGATTACAGCAGCACCGGTAGATTCGCCCATGGGACGGTCAAAATCTTCTTCTTTCAGGGTTTTGAAATCAATATTCCCGATCTTGATCAGGTGGGCCAGTTCGCGGGTTGTTATGGCATAATCCACATCGGGATCACCGTCCACTTTAAACTCGTCTCTCTGGCATTCGTACTTTTTAGCCAGACATGGCATTACAGATACCACTACCATATCTTCCCTCTTGACACCCAGCTTTTCTGCCATGTATGTTTTGGCTATCGCCCCGAACATTTGTTGGGGAGAACGTGCCGTTGAAGGTACGTCAAGCATGTCGGGATAATTGGTTTCAAAGAAATTCACCCAGGCAGGACAGCAGGATGTCAGAATGGGCAAACGTACCTCTTTGTCCCCGTTCAGATAGCGTGTAATCCTGTCCAGCAACTCGGTGCCTTCTTCCATGATGGTCAAATCGGCTGCAAAATCTGTGTCAAAGACTTTATCAAAACCTAAAGATCTTAAAGCAGCTGTCATTTTGCCTGTAACTGAAGTTCCGGGAGGATACCCGAATTCTTCTCCCAACGCCGCACGCACTGCAGGTGCAGTTTGCACAACAACAAATTTATTGGGATCCGCCAGGGCCCGGATCACATGGAATGTATTATCCACGGCGGTAAGGGCTCCTGTGGGACAAACGGCAACACACTGTCCGCAGAAGGTACAGGGTGAATCGGTCAATTCCTGTTCAAAGGCAGGTGCCACAACTGACATAAACCCGCGGTTCACGGCACTCAGCGCACCAACTGTCTGGATCTCATTACATACAGTTTCGCAACTGCGGCACATAACACATTTATCCATATTGCGGTTCAATGCCGGAGATGCGTCCTTACGGTATGTAGACATAGCCGCATTTTCAACTGACTTTATCTCACGAATTCCCATGGTTATGGACAATTGTTGCAGCTCGCAATTACCGGAAGAAGGACATATCAAACAATCCTTGGGGTGGTCAGACAGCAACAATTCAACGACAGTTCTGCGTGCATTGATGGCACGCAAGGAATGTGACAATACCGTCATCCCGTCGGTACATTCGGTAGCACAGGCGGGAACAAGATTTTTTCTGCCGGGAATCTCCACGACACAGACCCGGCAACTTCCCGGTTTGTGTTCCTGTGCCAGGTGAGGCAGGTTCATATAACACAGGGAGGGAATATTGATCCCGGCCTGTTTCGCCGCCTGGAGTATGGTCGTTCCCTTGGGAACTTCTACATGTCTGTTATCTATAGTTAATTTTATAGTTTCCATATTCTCGCTTATTCTACATTGATTGCATTAAACTTACACTTCTGGTAACATACGCCGCAATGGATACAGATTTCCTGGTTGATGAAATGCGGTTCGCGTTTTTCTCCGGTAATGGCTTCAACAGGACAATTCCGGGCACAAATGGTACATCCGGTACAAACATCGGGATTGATGGTATACCTTGCCAGGGCTTTACACTTTTTGGCAAAACACCTTTTGTCCTTAACGTGAGCTACGTATTCGTCGTAGAAATTTTCCAGGGTGGAAAGCACCGGATTGGGAGAAGACTGACCCAGTCCGCATAAAGAAGTGTCCTTGATCACATAAGCGAGATTGCGAAGGTGGTCCAGATCTTCCATGTTCCCTTTGCCCAGAGTGATTTTTTCCAGTATCTCCAGCATACGTTTGTTGCCGATACGGCAGGGTGTACATTTTCCGCACGATTCTTCTACAATAAACTCCAGATAAAACTTGGCTATGGAAACCATACAGTCATCCTCATCCATTACAATCATACCGCCCGAACCCATCATGGAGCCGGCAGCCAGAAGACTGTCAAAGTCAATGGGGGTATCCAGGTGAGCTTCTGTCAGACAGCCGCCTGAAGGGCCTCCGGTTTGTACGGCTTTGAATTTTTTGCCGTTTTTGATCCCGCCGCCGATCTCGTAAATGATCTCGCGAAGGGTGATGCCCATAGGCACCTCTATAAGTCCTACGTTGTTAATTTTCCCGGCCAGTGCAAACACTTTGGTTCCTTTGGATTTTTCTGTTCCAATGGCGGAATACCATTCGGGGCCTTTTAAAAATATGACGGGAACATTGGCGAACGTTTCAACGTTGTTCACATTCGTGGGTTTGTTCATGTAACCGCTTTCTGCAGGAAAAGGAGGTTTTACCCTGGGTTCCCCGCGTTTTCCTTCCATGGATGCGATGAGCGCTGTTTCTTCTCCACAAACAAATGCACCTGCACCATAACGCAGTTCCATGTCAAACGAGAATTTGGATCCGAAGATATTTTCTCCCAGAAGACCGTATTCACGAGCCTGATTAATGGCTATTTGAAGACGTTTGATGGCCAGCGGGTATTCGGCACGTATGTATACCAGGCCTTTTGTGGCTCCGATACAATATCCGCAAATTGTCATGGCTTCAATGATGGAGTTGGGATCACCTTCCAGAATGGAACGATCCATGAAAGCTCCGGGATCTCCTTCATCGGCGTTGCATACAACATATTTTTGATCCGAGGTGAATCTGCTAGTAATCTCCCATTTCAAACCGGTGGGAAATCCGGCTCCCCCCCTGCCGCGCAATCCGCTTTGTTTGACCAGGTCAATAGCCTGTTCGGGAGTGAGATCGGTCACGACTTGTGCCAATGCCGAATACCCGTCCCGGGCAATGTATTCATCGATGTTTTCAGGGTCAATCACACCACAATTCCTGAGCGCTATGCGCATTTGCTTCTGATAGAAACCCATGTGTTTGGAATCTTCCACATGTTCCTTTTTTTCAGGGTCTTCATAAAGCAGACGGCTAACTTTTCTTCCTTTCAGGATGTGCTCGGCAACGATCTCTTCTGCATCCTCCGGTTTAACCTGTGTGTAGAAAGTGTTGTCCGGAATCACTTTCACGATAGGCCCTTTCTCACAGAAACCAAAACATCCGGTAATAACAACCTGTGCTTCTTCTGTCAGTTGGTGAGCCTTAAGTGATTCATTCAGTTTTTCTACAATTGTTGCGCTCGCGGAGGCCCGACATCCGGTCCCGCCGCAAACAAGTAATTGCATTTTATACATTATGATTCTTTATTTTGGAATGAATTAAATAGTCTGATAATTCGGAGGCAGGATCCCGTCAAGCAATTCGTTGTTCAAAATGTACTTGTCAATGATTTCTTCTGCTTTTTTAACATCGACATAGGAAAAAACTACAGGATCAAATCCAGGCTTTGTAACTTCAACAGTCGGTTCGGCATAACAATATCCCATACAACCGGTCTGGGTGACTACGGCGGGTATGTTTTCCTTTTTGATCTTTTCCACCAATGCATTCATCACGGTGCGGGCTCCCGAGGCAATACCGCAAGTGGCCATCGCGACCTTGATCTGTACAAGGTTTTCAGGATGGTCGCTCTTTTCCCTGATGTCCATGCTTTGTTCGAGTTGCTGCTTTTTTTGCCGCAAATCGTCCAATGATTTAATCTTTGTCATATCGATATATTATTTTAATAAAGGTCCAAAAAAGGAATCCGCAAAGTAAGCCCAAATTATTCAATTTGGCAAACTTTCAGATCATTTTGATTCTCCCTGATCATTTCTTCAATCATCTCCATGATATACAGATCGTTAAGAGGGACACCATCCAGAACATCCTTTAGTTCCCGGGTAGTGATTTCGTAGGATTTTTCATTGTACGAATACCTGTATGCGAAATCTACGCCAGGATTTGCCGAGATCATCAGTACCATTGCATTGGCCATGTCTCCTAAAGGAGGTCTGTCCAGGTGATCGTATTGAAACCGGGCGGTAAGACAAGTTCCCTTACCCGGTTCGGACACTACCTTCAGATTGCCCCCGCTCTGTTCTGCAGTCTGTCGCAAAAGGGGAACTCCCAACCCTACACGGCGCGTTGTACGGGATGTGAAAAAGGGATCACTCAGTTTTTGCAATTGCTCCTCGTTCATTCCGCACCCATTATCCTTCACGGACATTGCCAAAAAATTATTCCGGGGATTTTCTTCTATACTGACAGTAATTACAGTGGCTCCTGCAGACAGGGAATTTTGAATAATATCCAATAGATGTAAAGCCAGATCGTTCATAGGATTATTTCAGAGCTGTTTTCAATCCTTCAAAGCCGGGCTTTTCCATATCAAAAAGAGTGTGGACGGCCCCAAGATCGTTTAAATAATGGGCATCTGAAGATTGAGTGATCTTGAAGTTTTTCAACTCGGGATGATGTACCAAAAAATCTGCCGGCCGGGTACGACGCGAAATTTCCAATGCATCGGCACTCAGTCCGGGAGGCACAAATCCAAGTTGACTGAAAAGGGAGTTTCTGGACCTTTCTATATGTGCAGGCACAAAAAGACCCCCAATACTGTGTACAAAAGCTTCCACCTGATCAATAGTTTGATCGAGCGCCGAGATCAACAAAAAAGGTGCTTCTCCCAATACTTTTTCATGTTCATCCACCCAGAGTTGGTACCCGAAAATCTCCGGATCGTTGGGTATATGAGGCAAATGCCGCTCCAGGTATGTCTGCAATTGCACACGTTGTGTTTCCGATCCCACGTATGCCAGGCAATGCACCTCTTCCCGGGTGGTGACCTCTGCACCGTATAGTACCGCCACTCCTTCCCGTTGCCCCAGCCTGAAAACCTCGGGGCCCTGAAGTGTGGAGTTGTGATCAGTGACGGCTATCAGGTCCAGTTCTTTTTCCCTGGCCTTCCTGACAATATTCAGGGGGGTCATCCCAATATCCCCGCAGGGAGACAAAAAGGAGTGAATATGCAGATCGGCCTTGACTATCATGATCAGGGATTAAATAACCGGTACAAGCGTCCCGAGATTTCAAACGCCTGCTCCGTGGTGCCTAGGATGGGAATGCCTTCTTTCCCGGCAAGGGCTTTTGTGTCCTCATCGGGTTCAAATCCTTTGACAAGCAACACGGCGGCCAGTTCTTTCAGGGATGCTATTGCCATTATATTCTTGTGAGTCTGCAGGGTGATCCAGACTCTGCCGGCATCGGCATAACCCATAACATCGCTTAACAGATCGGATGTATAACCGCCTTCCACCGTAGCATCCAGTCCCCGTTCACCGGTGAAAACCTTTAAATTCAATGAATCAACTATTTCTCTAACTGTCATTTTTTTAGTTCTTTCTTTATAAAACGTTCTTTTCCCCATATTTTTTCCATCATATCCGGATCTACCCGGTGAGCGTGCATTAAAACACAATGTTCCAACGTTGCCCTTTTGCATACTATGTCATCTGCCAGGGCTTCGCAGGAAGGGGCTCCACAGGCGCCGCAATCAATATCCGGGAGGATTTTTCTGAGTTTTCTTGCTTCCTCCATTCGTTCCAATGCAACGGTAAGGTCCGCATGGTATTTGACCATGGCTTTGGGTTCTACCCGGTCCATAGGTATGTAGCCGGAACAGACTTGACGGAAAGATTCATCCAACGCGTGCCGGGCAGGCAGTTCTTCCGCTCTTTTATCTATCCGCTCTTTTACCAGGAAACGGTTGTCCTGGACAAGTATTCCGCCGCAACAAGACATATCGCAAGCCCTGAGCTCCAGAAAATCAACCCCTTTTATTTCTTCGTTTTCCAATCGTTCCAGGAAGTCTATCACATTGGGCATACTGTCAATGGCCAAAGACCTTCCCTTGATATTAGAGGCCTCTCCACCGGTAGTAGCCCAGCGGATTCCTGTAGAAGAAAGGGATGAATGAATCAGATTGCAATATTCGTTTTCGTTGGGCCCTTTCTGTTTGTATGTCAAAAACACTTTATTATACAACTCGGACATATTAATCACGCCGTTGATGGGTGAACTGTATCCCCCCACGGGTGCTTTGATAGCCGCAATTTTTGCGGCACAGGGCGTTACGTAAAAAATGCCGACATCCTCCAGGGGAATCCCGTTTTTTTCGTATTCACTTCTATAATACTGTGCCGTAATTTCAAGAGGAGGAATCAAACGCATAATCCTGTCTGTCATGGATGGGAACCGCACCTGGATCAGACGCACAACAGCCGGACAGAAAGAGGAAATGATTGGTTTTTCTCCGTCAAATTCCAGAACGTATTTGTTGATTTCATCTACCAGCAGATCCGCTCCTTGTTCTACGGTGCATAACTCGGTAAAACCCATTTCATAGAGGATTCCCTTGATTGCATCCAGTGTCAGTTTTTCTTCAAATTGAGCAAAAAAGATGGAAGGAACAAGCAGGATTCTGTGTTTATAGCTAAAAATCTGTGAAATATCATCGTCTTCTACGACAATAGCTTTCACCGGGCATACATTAAAACACTCTCCGCAATCAATACACCATTCCGGGTGTAGTGTTGCCTTACCGTTAATTACCCGTAAGGCTTCTGTGGGACAAACGCGCATACAACGCGAGCATCCTATACAGACTTCCTGGCAGATGCGCAATGCATGATGGAAAGGTTTTGTATGTATATCTGCATTCATTTGATGTGAATAGTTATTTCTACGGTGGTACCTGTCCCTGGGATGGAATGAATATTAAAAACATCGGCGTTACGGCAAATGTTGGTCAGCCCCATCCCGGCACCAAAACCCATTTCCCTGACTTGTTGGGAGGCCGTTGAAAAACCGGGAGTCATGGCTTTTTCAATATCGGCTATTCCCGGACCTTCATCTACCAGTTTTAAAAACACCTGTTCCGGATCTATAGAGGCTGTTATCTGTCCTTTATAGGCATGCGCCACAATGTTGACTTCCGCTTCGTAAAGAGCAATTACCACCCGTTTTATAATAGAGGCGTCAATTCCCAGTTCTTTCAGGGTACGGCGCACTTTGGATGAAGCCGTTCCCGCAGAAGTAAAATCTCCCCCCTGGATCTGAAACGTCAATTCCATTAATATACTCCTTTCAGGCCTGCCTTGTATAATATCCCGGATGTTTTAAACAACGAGTAGGGACACACAATGAGTACAATGCCGTTATCTTCCGCCAGTTCAACCATTTCCCGGGTAGGGGTTTTTCCCCGTACTATCAGGACGTATTTCAGGTCACTCATTTCTGCGGTCCTGATACTTTGCATGTTGGACAATCCGGTAATCAACATGAAATCAGACCGGCATACAGTCAAAACATCACTCATCAGATCAGATGCAAAACAATATTCCACACGGTCATCTTCATCAATTTTTCCGCAAAGAACGGTTCCCCGGAGCAGCGATACAATTTCTGAGATAGTCATATCAATTACTTGTCAATGGATTTAATATAGCAACGTCTTCGTGTATGGAGTTTGGTATCGTATTCTTTCCATACGTCTATGGCATGATTGGTTTCCAGCTGGGGATTGGTCACTGCCCACCTCAGTTTTTTCCGGATAGCGGTTTTGTTGGTATGATAGTGATATATGGAACTTAATCCCTTGCCTTTCCAGTCCGGGTGCGCTCCGTTCATCATCAAATCTATGTCTTGATAAAACAATAAAGCCTTTAGAATATAAAACCACCCGAAAGGAAAAAGACGTCCTTTTGCTTTTTGTAATGCGCGTGAAATACTGGGAAATGAAATGGAAAAGGCGACCACTTTATTTTCACTGTCCACTACAAAACAGGACAGGGCCGGAGTAATCAATTTTATGTAAAATTTTATGCTGGCTTCAGCTTCTTCTGGTGTCAGGGGAATGAAATTGTGTACCGTCATGAAACTTTTGTTATACATCTGGAAAAAATCATCCAGATACGGCTTGAAATCCCTGGGATTTTTCCATTTCAACATCTTGAGTTTATAACGTTTCAGTATCATTTCGTTTACACGTTCCACTTTTTCGGGAATAGGCTGTTTTGCAGGCATGATATACTGGATCCAATCAACTTCTTTGATAAAACCCAGCTTTTCCAGAAATTCGGGATAATACGGATAATTGTACAGACAATTGAACTGGGGCAAGTTTTCAAAACCCTCGACAACCATTCCCTGCTTGTTCCAGGTATTAAACCCAAGGGGACCGTGTATTTCTGTCATCCCTTCCCGGCCACCCCATTCAGACACCGTGTCTATCAGCGCACGGGCCACTTCAAAATTGTCAATCACATCAAACCATCCAAACCGAACGCGTTTATTATTGTAGATTTCATTGGCTCTGGGATTGATGATCCCCACTATCCTTCCAATGATATTGTCTTCCTGGTCACAGGCTATCCATATTTTCCTTTTGCAGTATGCCAGGCTGGGAGAATCAAGTATATTCTTGATTTCATCGGCAATTAATGTTGGCACATATTGGGGGTGATTCCTGTAGAGTTTCAGAGGGAAACGGGCAAAGCGCTTCATTTCCTTCCGCGTTGCTATTTCCCTGATCTCAAATTTCATTATTTTGTTTTTTACCATTTACAAATGTACGAATTTCCAATAGATCACAGATGACCGTCTGTGCACATACACACCCGAATACTGCCGGGAGGTAAGATATGGTTCCTACTTGTGATTTTTTATTTTTTCCTTCGAAAGGAATAATGGCCTGCTCGTTGGGCAACTCAACAGAGAATACGGCTTTAAAGCCTTTTCGTACGCCCAGTTTGCGCAAACGTTTCCGTAACATAAACGCTAACGGGCAATTATAACTTTTTGATATGTCATCCACCCTGACCGCTGTGGCATCCATCCTGGCACCCGCCCCCATGGCACTTACAAGGGGTGTTTTTTGTTCCATCAGGTAGCAAATCAGGGCTATCTTAGGTGACAAGGTATCAATGGCATCCACCGCATAATGCGGCCGCAACCCGGATAATAGTGTGGGAATGGTTTCCAGCTCCAGATACTCGTTGATAAGAGTGAGACGTATCCCGGGATTGATCTGCAAGAGCCGTTCTTCCATAACCTTTGTTTTCAATTGCCCTGCAGTGGTTGTCAATGCGGGCAATTGACGATTGCGGTTGGTGAGGGAAACCACATCATTATCTATGAGAATTAAATGACCTATTCCGGCACGCGCAAGCATTTCGGCGGCGTAAGACCCTACCCCGCCCAGGCCGGCAACCATTACTGTACTGTCCTGCAAAGTTTGTAATCCTTCTTTCCCGATAAGCCATTCGGAACGGCTCAGCCAATGTTCCATTATTTATTTTTTGTGTTTTTTTTGGCTTCTTCCCATATTTCATCCATTTGCCCAAGGGTCATTTCTTTCAGCGAGCGTCCTTGTTTAATGGTTTTTTCTTCCAGGTAATTGAAACGGGATATGAAAGTTTTATTAGTGCGTTCCAGCGCATTTTCCGGATTAATACCATACAGGCGGGCGGCATTTACAAGGGCAAAAAGAAGGTCCCCAAACTCGGCTTCCATCCTGTCCTGATTCCCGTTTTTCCACTCCGTGCGGAATTCTTCGATTTCTTCGTCCACTTTATCCCAAACCTGCTCTTTTTCTTCCCAGTCAAATCCCATCGCCCTGGCTTTATCCTGAATTCTGAAAGATTTGATAAGGGCGGGCAAACCGGCAGGCACCCCGGAAAGCACCGATTTATTTCCGTTTTTCTCCCTGGTTTTCAGGTGTTCCCAATTCTCAATTACTATATTTGAATTTCCGGCTTTCACATCTGCAAAAACGTGCGGGTGACGGTATATCAGTTTATCTGAAAGTTGTGCAATAACATCTCTCATATCAAAAGCCCCTTGTTCCTGACCGATTTTGGCGTAAAAAACAATATGCAACAGGATGTCTCCCAATTCTTTGCAAATTTCCTGCAAATCGTTTTTCAGGATGGCTTCGCTCAATTCATAAGTTTCTTCTATGGTAAGTGTACGCAAGGTTTCCAGTGTCTGTTCCCTGTCCCAGGGACATTCTTCCCGTAACCGGTCCATAATATCCAGCAATTTTGAAAACCGGGTTAAAACTTCCTCTCTGTTCGTGTTCATTTATTAAATTGTATTTGTATGTCATCATAAAGACCTATGTTTTCCAGGGAAGATAAATTTCCTAAAAACACAGCTAATTCCAACAATCCTGCACTGTTGAACAATGCAAGGAGCTCGCCCGGACGTACCCCTGAATATCCTTCAGATATTTTTTCAATTTTAGTGTACGGTCCCTGAAGGAATATGGTATACTTTCTACCGGAACCTATTTTTTCAAAAAGAGAACGGGATATGTTTGTAACGGCATTTCCATAGGAGTCAATATAAATGACCTGACCCATGATATAATCCTTCTGGGCAACGGCGGAAGCTCTGACTTCCGTTTTCATGACAGCCGGCAATGTGAGGTCTTCCAATTTGTTTTCCACAATGGCCCTGACTGCTTTGATATATGCATCTACTTCTGAAAAACTTCCCGGCGCCGTATAGACGGCACGGATCCATTCCGGTTCACTGTCAAAGAGCAGGGAAAAACGGCCGTCGTTAACGGTAATAAAATAATGACTGTCATAATATGCCACGGACATGGGCAATTGATCCGTTGCCCGGGCTTGTACGGCCAGGATATGTATACTGCCGCAAGGATATCTTGAATAGGCCTGACGCAAAACGAAAACCCCCATCCTTACATCAAAGGGATTGATGTGATGGGTCACTTCCAATAAGGAGGCCAGTCCCAATAAACCTCCCTCCAGGGCTCCGGCATAAAAGTCACGTTTATTCCAATCACTTGTTACTGTAACAACAGGCATATCCATCCGGAATTGTTGGTACAAAGGTAAGCATTTAGAAGATGTTTTGCCGTGTCGTGAAAAATGTTTTACTTTATCCCCTCTAAACACCACTCAACAAATGAAAAAAGACAACATCAAAAGTTTTCTGCTTATCGCAGTTTTGAGTATGACCCTGTTCGCTTCCTGCAGCCGTTCGGATCAAACCGGATACCTTGTAGTTGCACCTGTAAAACTAAATATGCCTCCCGTTACTACTTCAAGAACGGTTACGGTAAGGTCCAGTGAGAGCTGGTTCATTGAACAAATTGGGAATGAAGACTGGTGTACCGTTTTCCCCGACAAAGGCACTCCGGGGGAAACACAAATTACAGTTACTGTTACCCCAATGCCCGGTGTTTCGCCCAGAATAGCTCTTTTTTCCGTTACCTCTGTTTCCGGACTTGAAAAATTTCTTGAAGTAGAACAGACAGATGAAGCCGGGGCCAATTATTTCCTGGAATTTTTCGGGGATCCCAATCCTTCCATGCTTGTCTATCCCAGGAATGTGGAACCTTTCAAATTTTTTGTCAACACCAACACCCCTTCCTGGAATGTTGTTATTTCAGAAGATGATCAGGACTGGCTGACTGCTGAACGAAAAGATGATACCTTGTATGTTTATGTAGCCGATGTTGATCGTCCCGAAGGACGTAAGGGAACCGTAACGGCCTCTGCCGGAGGATCTCTTACCGCATCCATCTCATTCAATCAGATGGGATTGCATGACTTTGGAGCTCCAACCACAGACTTTTCCCTGCCCATCCCGGGTGTGCCGGATTCAGATCTGGCATTCAGTTATGTATACAGAAGATCTCGGTATACGATGTTAGTTATTTGGGGAACCTGGTGTACATATTGTAATGAGTTTTTACCAAAACTTAAAGAATTGTATGATATATTTGCAAAAGAGGGGTTCA
>Ga0209408_1000364_pt1 | contig 36299 bp, 32 predicted proteins | sample AD_UKC107_MetaG_FD_184422 | JGI IMG/M metagenome (GOLD analysis project Ga0209408, IMG submission 184422) | Active sludge microbial communities of municipal wastewater-treating anaerobic digesters from Hong Kong - AD_UKC107_MetaG (SPAdes)... | ecosystem: Engineered > Bioreactor > Anaerobic >... | reverse complement strand
CAGGAGTACAATGTTTCAGTATCAGGTACATCCGACCGCTTTAACTACTACTTCTCAGGTGGTTATCTTGATGATACCGGTATCGTATCAGGTTCTGGTTTCGACAGGTACACAGGTCGTTCAAACCTTGACTACCAAGCGAAAGATTGGTTAAGGGTTGGTGCAAACATTGGTTACTCGTACTACAACATTCAGGCACCAGGTAGCCAAACCAACTGGGGTTCATCCGGAAACCTATTCTACGTTGTAAACCACATTGCACCAATTTACCCAATTTATGTTCGTAACGCCGATGGCTCAATTAAGGTTGATGACCGTGGTATTACCGTTTATGACTTTGGAACCCTGGCTTCAACCAACAGAATTCGTGGTTTCATGTCAATGTCAAACCCCGCAATCACCTTAAAACTTGATAAGTATAACTCATTCAACGATGAGCTAAACAGCAAGTGGTATGCAATCTTTACTCCTATTGAAGGTCTTACTGTTACCGCAAACATTGGTTCAAACGTGCTTAACCGTAGACGTAACAACCTGTATAACCAGTTTTACGGTGGCAGTGTTACTTCACAGGGAGGTGCTTATGTTGAACACTACCGTCAGTTCTCCGTTATTCAGCAGTACTTTATTAACTATAAGAAAACCTTTGCTGATGTTCATAACGTAGATCTTTTTGTAGGTTACGAAGGTTACCAGCTAAAAATGCAGGACATTAGTGGATACAATGAAATGCTTTACAACCCATTCGTAGGTGAACTTAACAATGCGCTTCAAACACCTTCAAACAGGCCAGAGTCATATACTCACAGCTACGCTGTTGAAGGTTACCTATCACGCTTACAGTACGATTATGATGGAAAGTATTTTGTTGGTGCATCATATAGGCGCGATGCTTCATCACGTTTCCATCCCGATAACAGGTGGGGTAACTTTGGTAGCTTCAGCTTAGCTTGGTTGATGAATAAGGAGGAGTTCATGAGCGGGATAGATTGGCTTGATATGTTAAAAGTTAAAGCTAGTATTGGTTCGGTAGGTAATGATAACCTTGGATCTTCTAGTTATTACTACTACGCTTACCTCGATCAATTTACAGTAACTAACAATGATGGCGATTTTGCTGTAGCATTCGCTTACAAAGGTAATCCCGATATTACTTGGGAAACCAGTACCTCAATGAACGCTGGTTTCGATTTTGAGCTTTTCAAAAGCAGGTTAAACGGTACCATTGAGTATTTCTTCAGAAATACTTCAGACCAGCTATACCACCTACCTGTACCTAACTCACTTGGTTACACATCAATACCAATGAACATTGGTGATGTTGTGAACAAAGGTGTTGAAGTTGACTTGAATGGCGTTGTTTTCCAGAACGATAGAATTACCTGGCAGGCAAACATTAATGCTACCACCTATAAGAATGAGATTACCGCTCTTCACGAGAGTATTGAAGAAGAAGGCGTTAAGTACTCAAATAGCATTATTGAAATTGGCGGATCGCTATATGATATTTATATGCGCGAGTATGCTGGTGTTGACCCTGAAACAGGAAGAGCACTTTACTATGTTGATCCAGATAATGATGATTACACTACTACTGATGTTTGGGGCGATGCAAATCAAGCTCGTTTAGGTTGTAGTTTGCCAAAAGTATACGGAGGTTTTGGAACATCAGTTAATGGCTTTGGCTTAGACTTTTCTGTACAGTTTGCTTACCAGCTGGGTGGTAGTGTATATGATGGTTCATACGAGGCCTTAATGCACAATGGCGACAACATTGGTCACAACTGGCACATGGACATTCAAAATGCATGGACTCCAGAGAATACTAGTACCGATGTACCACGCCTTAGCTATTCAGATGATTCATACCAGAAATCTTCTTCACGTTTTGTGGTAAGTAGCGATTACCTATCTCTTAATAGCATAGTTTTAGGATACACCTTCCCTTCAAAATTCTTTAAGAATACAGGTATTTCCTCACTTAGAGTATATGCTGTAGGGGATAATCTTGCACTTCTTTCTACTCGTAAAGGTTTCGACCCTCGTCAGTACTTAGGTGGTGGTAGTTCAACCGGTTCGGGTAGCTTCTCTTACTCAGCATTAAAAACCATTTCTGCTGGTGTAACCCTAACCTTCTAATCTTAAAATTATGAACATTATGAAAACAAATAAAAAATTGCTGCTCTTAGCATTGGGCGCATTTACTTTTAACTTTTATTCCTGTACCGAGTTAGATACACAACCAGAAAGTGGTATTTTTACTTCTGAACAAAAGCAGGATATCGTTGAGTCAATTCCCGATAGGATTGCTGCCGATATTGCTGGTATGTATTCTATTCTTGGAAAACAGTACGCAGTGTATGGTAGTGACGCAGGACGTCATGATGATTTTGGGTACCCCTCAATGTGTATCTCATGGGAAGCAAACGGACCTGATTTTATTACCGATGAGAGCAACTACAACTGGTATTCAACTTGTAGCGCATACGAGGATAGAACCTACACTTACGCTAACCCTAATATGCGTTGGAGCCTATTCTATAAGCAGATGAAACTTGCTAACGATGTGCTTGCTTCAATCCCTGTTGATACCGAAAACCAAACTTTGAAGTATTATATGGGGCAAGCCTACGCAATTAGAGCGTTCGATTATCTTAACCTTGTTCCTTACTTTCAGTTTAAGTACAAAGGCAATGAGGATCAACCATCAGTACCAATTGTAACATGGGATATGACTGGTGATGTATCTTCAAACCCCAGAGCTCCACAAACTGAGGTTTACGAGTTAATTATTTCTGATTTAACAAAAGCTATTGAATTACTTGATGGTTACACTCGTACATCGAAGGGGCAAATTGACCAGCAAGTTGCCTATGGACTTCGTGCTCGCGCAAACCTTTATATGGAGAACTGGGCACAAGCTGCCAGCGATGCTGATATGGCAATGGTTGGTTATACACCTTACTCACGTGATGACGTTTCGAAACCTACTTTTATAACAGCTACAGATCCAAACTGGATTTGGGCTATTATGATAGACCCATCTAACGTACCTGATAACCTCCCTACCTGGCCATCAAAATTAGGCTCATTTACTGGATATGGTTATACAACAGCTGTACAATGTTACAAAACAATTAACAACTTGCTCTGGAATCTTATCCCAACTACCGATGTTAGAAAAGGATGGTGGGTTGACGAAAACCTTGAATCACCAAACTTAGCTACTGTTACTTGGGGCGATTTTACTGGCAATGAGATTCCTACTTCTGGAGTTGACGGTATTGCTACCTGGTTACCTTATACTCAACTTAAATTTGGACAATATGGTGGTCCTGGTAGTACCATTAACGCAGGCGACTGGTGTTTAATGCGTGCTGAAGAAATGATTCTCATTAAAGCTGAAGCAACTGGAAAAAGCAATGAGGCTCAGGGTAAAACAATTCTTCAAGAGTTTGTTTCAAACTATAGAGACCCAAGTTACGATGTTAATGCTTCAACCCGTGCATTTCAGGATGAGGTTTGGTTCCATCGTCGTATAGAACTATGGGGTGAAGGTTTTGCCATGTCTGATATCATGCGTTTAGGTAAGAATGTGGTTCGTTTTAGCCCATCAAAACCATCTAGTGTACCTCTTATTTATATGTTTAACTTAACTTCAAATGATGGATGGTTATTAAACCGTATTCCTCAAGCAGAGGTTAACACAAATGCAGGTATTATTCAGAACGATGGTGGAACATTACCTGTTCCTGAGCAAAACCCAGACCTAAAGGATGGTGTAACCGATTAATTTAAAAATGTTTAATTCATAAGACCTATATGCTTAAAGCATAATATTGTAAGAAGTAACATAGGTTTGAATTATTCAAAATATACAGAAGGAAGGGGGAGCAGTTTTGCTCCCCCTTCTGACTTTTTATAGCCTTTATGTTTAGTTGGAGAGTTTTACATAGCTTGTTGTTCTGTAGATAATGAATAACCTCAATAATTGAGAGGAGTTGGAATTATTTATTGAATACGTTTCAAGAAGTTATACTTCTAAGTTGGTGGAAACGAATATAGTATTCCTTCTTATGAATAGTAGCATTTGAATTCTAAATTATTTTCATTTCTCAAATAACATACTTGTTATAATTGAGTTCAGCAATAGGATTGTTCTTAAGAGGGTAGAATAGGTAATTTAACGTGAGTTCGAACTAAGAAATTGCATTTTTCGGGTTGCTGTCATAGCGCAATCTCTTCAAAAACCTTAGTAACATAACAAGAGGTACAAAACAGAACCTTATTACCTTATTAATCAGCAATTAAAATTTGCTCTTACATCAAACTCAAGTTGAAAAAATGATAAATACATCATACTTTTTCCCATTATTTCAAAAAGAAAAAACTTAATACCAAACAAATTATTAGGTATTAAGTTTTTATGTTTGTTTTTTAGGAGGTTGCGTTACTTAACAACAGCTATTTTGGCGGTATAAATATTACTATTGGCAGTTTGTATAGAAATGATATATATTCCCTTATTCAAATCATTCACACTAACTGAAAATTTTTCGTTGTTCACGTCCGATATCGTTTTAACAATCCTTCCAGAGATATCAGAAAATTTGATTTCTCTGATATTTTCAAAACACTGAATGTAAAGTATATCCGATGTTGGATTGGGATATATGTTTACGCTTAATTCCTTGCTAATTGGTTTTGTGCTAGTTGGCATACCCCAAACATCATTAATAGTTCTGTTGGTTAGTATGTTAACTGTTCTGTATTCGGTTTCGAGCCATTCACCGAATTCGGAAGTAGGTTCATCCTTAACAACAAAGTATTTATAATCAAGAAAACCTTCATGGTTTAGGGTATAACTATATATCCACTCATCGGGTAAGGTAATTTCTCCTGAAACTTCAACATCATCTAACATGAGCATTTGAGCATCCTGTGATACGTATCTGATTGCAAAGTAAAAGGGTTGATTCAAATATTCGCTTAAATCGAATTCAAACATTGTCCAGCTATCGGGAACCTCAACATAGTCGCCATTGGAGATAACCGAAAAGCTTGATAACTCAGGGTCAGATGTTGAAACCAGCACCTGAATTCGTTCTGCCCCATAGGCATCACTGATAGATTTTGCCCAAAAACTTAACTTGCTGGTTTGTGTTCCTATAAGTTGAGGTGAGATAAGCCATTTATCATCATTAGGTTCAATTGATTGCACAGCAATCAAATATTTTTCTCCTGAATACGCAGGGTAACTGTCAGTAATTGAAGGGTTTGTAGAATCGGGGTTGAATACCATAAAAGAGAAGGGTGAGCCCTCATCGGTAAAGTCGAAACCATCGAAATACCATGTATCAGTGCTGTCGTTTGCAATTGCAGTAGTCCAGGGGGAAATATCCTGAGTGAATTCAGCATAGTTTTCCCATGATTCAAAAAGGGTGGTTGGCAGCTCTCCCTCTTCAGGGTCTTCAAGTCTAAGCTGCATTTCATAATTTTCTACGGAGCCGGGTATCGCCCAATCATTCATACTTCCGCTGATGAATACCTTATGATTTCTGGGGTCGAAGGTTTCACCTGGGTCACCAAAGATTGCGTTGGTCATATCTAGATTAAAGTTTACCGTAAAACCCTCGATTACATATTCTTCAATAACAATCTGGATGTTCCAGTCACCGTTAACCTGGTAGGTGGATAGGGTTGTCCAATCGTTATCTCCAATCCTCACAATGTTTCCGTACCCTTCAGCGTTTGTGAGGGTGTCGGTACCGGCAGGTTTAACTCCAGCGTCCGATTCAAAAGTAACCCCTACCCAGAGCTCCTTTGAACTATCGATTGTATAAGGATTCTCTAGTGTTATCTCGTTCCAACTTTCGGGTTGGGGTACGTACGAAAAACTCACTTTTTCATTTAAACTATTCTGGTTGTTTCCCTGCCATATTTTTATGGTTGCAGATGATGGTGATTGGTTAAAGAAAATGTCGATTCTTTTTAGTAGGTATGATTGGTAAAATGCTAACGTATCGGTATTAAAGCGAATGGCAGCTGTGAAGGCACCGCCTGCGGTTAACCCAACAGAGTTGTAAAAAACACTATCGTCCCAGCAAAGGCGAACTTCATCTTTAGCATCGTGGTTATTATTAGTAACTTTTCCCTTTGAAATATTTGAATATAATGTGGATTCTTGCGATTTTACATTTACAGCAGATGCAAAAAGCAAACATAATAACGAACAATTTAACACTAATTTTGCCTTGAATATCATTTCTTTGTCTATTATTGGTTTACGTAGAAAAAACACCGCAAGATAGGAATAATCTGCGTAAGGAAAGTGGATGTTTGAAAATTTGAATATTAAAAAATCTAAAAAAAAAGAACCGTGGAAACTCCACGGTTCTTTTTTTAGTTAAGAAATACATTATTATTTAACAACAAATTTCTTGTTGGCAATACCCTCGTTGGTAACCACCTGGAGGATGTATACACCCTCGTTGAAACGGCTTACATCAACAGTGGTAGTGTTGAGGTTGCTAACCTCAGCGTTGTACATCATGCGGCCAGTTACATCGAATACCCTGATTCCACTGATACGGCTATTGTGACTTACAGTAAGTACATCGGATACTGGGTTAGGGTAAATGCTGGTTGCATTGTTCAATGTTTCGGTGTCAACATCCTGTGGTTTGTCACCCCAAACATCGTTTAGTGTGGTTGCTTCAGAAATGGTAACAACACGGTCAGGATCTCCAACCCATTCACCACCATCCCATCCAGTTCCAACTAAATCGGAGAAGTACTTGTACTGAATTTCACCAGGTTCAACAGCAACGGTAGCTGTGTAGAAAATTTCTTCAGTACCACCACCTGATGAAGTAACTTGAATATTATCAAGCATGAAGATGAATGCATCGTAAGAAACGTACTGAATTGCAAAGTAGAACTCTTGTCCGTCGTAATCGCTTAGGTCAAATTCGTACTTGGTCCAGTTGCCAGGAACTTCAATATAGTCACCCTCAGAAATTGCTGAGAAGCTGTTAGGATCGTTATCGGTAGTAGAAACAAGAACCTTGATGCGCTCAGCACCATAATCAAGTGTGTATGACATGGCGTAGAATGAAAGCACTGAGGTAGAGGTACCCATCATTTGGGGTGAGATTAACCATTTGTTATCATCCTTACCAGAGTACTGAATTGCAACAGCAAATTTTGAACCATCCTGAGCTGGGTAATCTCCGTCAATTGCAGGATCAGTAGCAGCAGGGTTGAAAGCCATGAACGCAAATTCTGTATATTCACCATCGAAGTCGAAACCATCTGAACCGTAAGTTTCACCAGTAGTTAGCTGAATGGTGGTCCAAGGGGTAAGGTCGGTAGTAAAGTCAGCAAAATCTTCAAAACTTTCAGAAAGAGTAGTAGGAAGTTCTTTGCTGGTTACCTGGGTCATTTCAATTGAACCTTCGGTTCCTGGAACAGCCCAATCGGTAATGGTACCTGTGAGGAAAACCTTGTGGGTTGCAGGATCGAATCCTTCTACATCGGTCATGTCAACATTGAAGGTAACGTCAACAGTTTCTACAGTACCTCCATCGCCAACTAATGCAGCAATGTTCCAGTCGCCAACCAGTGATGCTTCTAAATCGGTAAGTGCGTACCATGCATCGTCTTCTTCGTCCTCTGGGAAGCGAACCATGTTTCCTTTTCCTGAATGGTCAGAAGCAGCATCGATGCCAGCAGGGAAATTATTAGCAAGACTTGCATACCTAACTCCTATCCAGAGTTCAAGTTCTGCATCAATTGTGCAAGGAGTTTCTAGGGTTACTTCGTTCCAAGCTTCTCCTGTTGGAGTAAATTCTTGGCTGGTAACTTCAGTTAAGTTTTCACCATCAGCACCCTGCCAAATCATAATGGTTGAGGTTGTAACCACATCGTTTACATAAACGTTAACCTTTGAGATTTGCATTTCATCGTAGCTGGTAAGGTCAGCTGGTTCAAAACGGATAGCGATGTCGAATACAACCTCTCCGGCACCAATTGAGTTGTTATTTTCTCCATCATCATATCTTAGCCATTCTTCAGATTTTGGAGTGTAAAAGGGAGTGCTTGACTCCGTTTTAACTGATTGAAGAACTTTTTGAGCAAAACCAGTTGAGGAGAACGAAATAGTTAATGCAACACCAATTGCAATAATGTGTAAAATTTTTCTCATAGTAGATTAATTTAGGTTAAACAATTAATGACTTTTTTAGGACTTTCACGATGCAATTTAAGTAAAAAAAAATCAATAACGATGGGCAAATCATAGAAAAAAAATAAAAAAATGTTAACATTTTTACTTTTAATATCCATTTAATTTGCAATTATTGTTGTAATTACAACATATTAAGGGATGTATGTTGTATGGAAAAGTTCGGTACCCGTATTGAGTATAGGTAGGGGATTATTATTTTTTAACATTTCTTTTTATAAGGAGAAAGGATGGTTCGCAGAAACTTGCATGTTTTTCTACTTCACGCAAACGTTTTCTTTTAATTTTCATTAGAGGTTACGTTCAAAAGTATTATTTTCGTTGGCAATAATTTCATTATTTATTGGAATGAAATTTCTTAATGTATAGTAATTCAGTTCTTTAATCCATTTAGTAACCTAAAAACTCAATTGATTCATGAAAAAAGTTCTTATTCTTGGAGCTGGTATGGTTGTAAAACCGATTGTACAATACCTTTTAAATAATGATGTAAAGGTAACCGTGGCAACCAGAACAAAATCGAAAGCAGATGACATGATTGCCGGCCATCCAAACGGAACATCGCTTGCTTGGACTGTTGAAGATGTGGAAACGCTCGATAGATTGATTTCGGAGCACGATTTATCGGTAAGCCTTCTTCCTTATGCCCACCACCTTACTGTGGCAAAGCATTGTTTGAAGCATAAAAAAAACATGGTAACTACCTCATACGTAAAGCCTGAGATGCGTGCTCTTGACGCTGAGGCGAAAGAGGCTGGGATAATTATTCTTAATGAGCTGGGTCTTGACCCAGGTATCGACCACATGTCGGCTATGAGGATTATCGACAATGTTCATGGGAAGGGTGGAAATATTGAAGAGTTCTACTCGTTTTGCGGTGCGTTAGTTGCTCCTGAGGTTGAGAAGAACCCATTTAACTATAAATTCACGTGGGCACCTAAAGGGGTGGTTATGGCTGGCAATAATGATGGGAAATATCTCCGCAACGGAAATATTGTTGATATTCCAACTCAAGATTTGTTTAAAAAACCTATAAAAGTTGATTTTGATAAGGTTGGTATGCTTGAGGTATACCCAAACCGCGATTCACTGCCTTACGTAGAGCTGTACGGTATTCCAGAAACAAAAACTATGTTCCGAGGTACATTCCGTTACACAAAGTGGTGCGAAGTGCTTGATGCTATGAAGAAGATTGGACTTATTTCCTTTGATAAGTTTGATATGACAGGAATGACTCTTGCCGACATGGTTGCAAAGCTTATTGGAGCTAACGGAAAGGCTGATATTAAAAATAAAACTGCTCAATTTCTCAGCATAGCTGAAAACTCCAACCCTATGGTTGCCATGGAATGGTTAGGTCTTTTTGAAGCAACACCTATAAATAAAGGTATGGAATCGCCCTTTGAGGTAGTTTCCGATATTATGATAGAAAAAATGATGATAAAGGAGCATGAGCGTGATATGGTTGTAATGCAGCATACTTTTGTTGCAAGCTACCCCGATGGGAAGAAGGAGGTTATTCGTTCAAGAATGCTAGATTTTGGAACATTGAAAACCGATACATCAATTGCTCGTACTGTTGCTTTACCTGCTGCGGTTGGTGTTAAAATGATTCTTGAGAATAAAATTTCTGCCAAGGGTGTTCACATCCCGGTAATCCCTGAGATTTATAATCCAATTCTTGACTCGCTCGAAAAGTTAAATATTAAGATGGAGGAGGAGTACGGGTTGCCTTTGAGTGAAAATATTAAGTAGTTCAATAACTGGCATTTTCAAAAAAAACTTCCCTGCCTCTTCAGCGGGGAAGTTTTTTTTTGAAAATTTCGTATGAAGAATCAAGTTGAAAAAACGTACATAACGTGAGTTCGATCTAAGAAAAATTCATTTTTTCGATTGCTGACATAATGCAATCTGTTCAAAAACAATAAGGTAGTAACTAAACTATGGATAGAATTTTTACTAAGGTTAGTAATGAATAATAAGGTTTTTTAGTCGATATCAACCTTATTTCTCTTCAAATAACTTATTAATCGTCGCTGAAAATTTGCTCTTACATCGAACTCACGTTACATAGGAGTTATTGGAACCGAAACTCTTTTGCTAGTACTTATTATATTGAACGATTTCTTCAGTAGTCTTCCTGCGTTTCTCTCTGGTTTCTGGCTTGGAGGGGTATCCAAGGGTAATTATCAGAACAGGTCGTTTATTATTAGGAATGCTAAGTAGTTTTTTAACTTTCGCTTCATCGAACCAACCGATCATGCACGAACCCAATCCTTCAGCTGTTGCAGCCAGACAAATGTGTTCGGCTGCAATGCCAATATCGATTAATGGGAAATGTTTTCGTTTTACCATGCTACCAAAGCTCGATGATAGGTTTGCGCTTTCCATAACAATAACTATATGTATGGGTGCCTGCTTGGTAAAATGGTTCATCCCTAAAACTCTGCTTGAGGTGGTGTCGGCAAGCTTATTCTTAAGTTCGGGATTGTCAACAATAATAAACCTCCATGGCTGAGCATTGCAGGCAGATGGAGCGATTCTGGCCGATTCAATAATTCTTTGCAGCTTCTCCTCTTCTACAGGTTTACCAGTATAGCTTCTATCGCTCTGTCGGTTTTGTATGATTGAGTAGAATAGTTCGTTTTTTTCCATTTGAGTAGGTAATATTGGCTAAATTATCTTCAAAATTCAACTTGCATACTCCTTTAAGGAGTTGGATTCAACAACAACAGTTCCAGAATCATATTTTGCTAGGTTTACCATTGCATTTGCTACCATGTTGGCCTGAATGCCTCGATATTTTGTTAGTGGCCCAAGAAAAAAGAAGCGAAAAATGGAATATAGTAGTTTACCAAAGTCTTCGCCTAATCTTTTTTCATTTCTTTTCCCCAGCAGTAATGAGGGGCGTACAATTACCAAACGGCTAAAACCAATTTTTTTCACCTCTTCTTCCATTAACCCTTTTGTTCGAAGGTAAAAGTTACGCGATTTTGGGTTTGCACCTATTGAGCTAACCACAGCAAATCTATTGATGCCGGCTTCTTTGGCTTTTTTAGCAAAGGTTGTAACCATTTTTAAGTCAACTTCCAGGAAGGTTTCTTTGGAACCTGCCTTTTTCATGGTGGTTCCTAGCGCACAAAACGCGGCATCGATGTTTGCAGGTATGCTGTATTTTTCAGAATTGAATGGTATGTGAATTACACCCAGTGGCATAGGGTCAGGCGCAATCCTTGATATACAAAACACAGATTTAACAGGCTTAAACTTGCTGAGAATGTCAACTAAATTTCGACCTACTAATCCCGTTGCACCAATTATTACTACATTATCCATAAATTTAAACGTTAAAATTTTTTGTTGTAAACAAGTAAAAAGTCGACCATTAGCAGGAATAGCAGGAAGAAATCCGCCTCCTGCCAGCCAAGGATGTTAAATGTTAGAGATACTATCATAACTATTAGTACAACAAATCGATACTTATCTACTCGATTGAAGTTGCCCCATCTTTTTTTTAGAATTCGAATCACTCTGTAAGTTAAGTAGGGGGCGAACGAAACGTAAAAAAGAACAATTCCAATGGTATAATTAAACTGGCTGAGTATACCTGAAAGAACAATCAGTGATACTGTTAAAAGAATTACCCTTCGCTCAGAAAGTTTGTATAACCTCATGTCCAATTAATTTAATGGCAAAAGTATGCCTATAATTCAATATCTAAAAGTTTTTTTTATAGATTTAGCCAGTCAATGTTTGAGGAAATGACAAAAAATGAATTAAACCATGAAAAGCAGAAGTAATCTATCAAAGGAAGAAGTAAACGGAATTATTAGGAAGTGCGAAGTGTGTGTTGTTGGAATGGTTGACGGAGAAAACGGCCCGTATGTTTTACCTTTTAACTTTGGATTCAGGGACAATCGGCTATACATTCATTCGGGCCCTGAAGGGAAAAAAATTGAATTGTGGGAGAAAGATTCAAGAGTATGCGTTTCTTTCAGTACTGATTACCAGATGCGCATCCAGAACGAGAATGTAGCCTGTTCATACTCAATGCGATACAAAAGTGTTCTTTTGTATGGAGCGGTTAAGCAAATAGAAAACCTTGAGGAGAAGGAGCAAGCCCTTAATATTATTATGGAAAAATATTCCGGTCGTTCAAATTTCAGCTACAGTAAACCAGCGCTGCAGAATGTTAGCGTATTTGTGATTGTTCCTGAGAAAATAGAGTCACGATCCTACGGATACTAACCTGTATAATATGGCGTTTATTTGTTCGTTAGAAGATATATTCGGTTAATATTGTTGGGATATTTTAAAAAACACTCTCATTACTTGTTTTTTTGTTATAAAATAACATATATTTATTTACGAAAAGGGAATAGTTGAAAACGTTTGCAGAATTTTAAAAAGATATATACATGGCCAATATTCGTGATATAAAGAAGGATATAAACTCTATGATAGAGCATTTTATTCAGGAGTGTTACACACATTTGACATTCTCACCCCCTCTCCATCAGGAGAATGTTCTTGATATTATCTCCGATGCAGTAGTGCTCAAGAGGGAAACCATCCAAAAAGTGAATAATCCTCCAGCTTTATCCGATCGAAAACAAGTAAGGCAACACTATAAAAAAATTATAGGTGATTTTTATGATAGCGTCGTAGACCTAACCGAGCGATTGAATACCCTTCAATACTAATTTGTTTACCTAAAGTATGCACAATGAGTTTCCTTTCTCTGGCAACAAAACGTTTCTCATGCAGAGGTTATAGCTCAAAACCCATTTCGAGAGAAGTAATTGAGCAGGTTTTAGAAGCTGCACGGGTAGCACCGTCGGCAGTTAATGCCCAACCTATTCACTTGATTGTTATCACGGATGTTTCGCTTCGCGAAGAAATTTCAAGTTGCTATAGCAGGCCGTGGCTAGCAAGCGCACCTGTAATCATCGTGGCTTGTGGCGATCATTCTATATCCTGGCGAAGAGCCGATGGCAAGGATCATTGTGATATCGATGTGGCTATAGCTGTAGATCACATTACTCTCGCTGCAGCCGATTTGGGACTTGGAACATGCTGGATTTGTAAATTCGATGCCATGAAGTGTTCCGAGATTCTTAAGTTACCCAGTTACGTAAGCCCAATTGCATTAATACCCCTGGGTTACCCCGAAAACGTAGAAAAACCAGAAAGGCACACAAAGCGTAAATCCCTGAATGAGATAGTTCGGTGGAATAAATTCTAACTAAATTCCGGTTTGGTATTTTTTTATCCTGGCGGCTAGCTCCTTTGAGTTTCCGGAAGTGATTTTATCGAGGTGATTCCAGAAATCTTTTCCATGATTCTTGTGAATGGTATGTGTTAGTTCATGTAGAATAACGTAATCGATTAGCTCGTCGGGTAGTTTCATGAGGTATATGCTCAGGTTGATATTATTCTTTGCGGAGCAACTTCCCCATCTTGATTTTATGTTCTTAATTGATAGTGTGTTGTATGAGAAACCTTTTTGTTTTGCAAGCATAGCAATCCGTTCTGGAAGAATTTGCTTGGCTTCCTTTCGGTAGGCCATTATTATACCATTTCTTGCTGTATTCTGCACTAATGAGTCGCTAATGGTTAGCTGTTCGGGATACTTAACGATAATTTCTGTGTTGGAAACCTCTACTATCAGCTTTTTGCTTTGATGGGGTGAAAAACGTAGCTTGTGGTATCGAGTGCAGAAGGTCGTGTCGTTGTTGAAGGTGCTTTTCTTCGTTTCAATTTCTTGTACCTTATGGGTAATCCAATCCTTTTTTGTGTTAACAAAATCCTGAGCCACTCTGAACGGAAGAAGTCCCGGAACAGTAACTCTAATGCCAGTACTTGGCCTAATTGATATTGTTAACCTTTTAGCTTGTAGGTTCCGGTAGATTCTGATTTTGCCAACTCCCTCGAGATTCCAGATGGCTGAACTTACAAGTCGTTTACTCATTCTCCTGTCTTAGCAACCAAACATTTGGGTGCTGCATTTTAAACATATCCATTGCTTTCAGCGCATCCTGTTGGGTAGAATACGACCCTAGTGTAACAGCATGCATCCCCGATGATTGAACGATAACCCTTGATTCGTATCCAGAACGTTTCATATCAGCTGAAAATTTTTCAGCATACTCAATATTTCTGAAGCTACCAACTATTAGATGGAAGGGGCCATCGCTGGTTGGAATAAGATTTTGAGAGTTTTCTTGTGGTTGAATGGTGGTTTGTTGCTGTGCTACGTTTGGTTCATGTGCTGAACCTGCAGCATCTGGTACTTGAGTTTCTGGGGTTACCTGTTGTTCGGTTGGTTCATTCTCCATGGCATTGCTAAGCTCTTCAAATTCTGTATCAAATTTTCCTTCATGCTCTGCAATATTTTCGTTATCATTAAATTCAACGGATTGAGTTGATAACGTGTCGGGTTGGATTTCTTCAACATTTTTCTTCAGAGGTTCCTTGTTAAAAAAATCGTTTTTATATAAATACCACCCAGAAATTGTGATGACCACAAGCCCAATACCAATTAGCGAACCGATTAGTATAGCTTTTCCGGTTCCTCCTCCATTGTTGTTGCGTGGTGGCTCTATTTTGGGTTCTTTTGTTTTTACTGGCTTTTTTGCAATAGGTTTTGGTTTGTGAGCAGGTTTCTTTAGAGGTTCAGGTTTTGAGGTGGCTTTTTGAAGCTCTTTTTGCACACCCATTTCAACTTCTTTAATGTCAGATACTTTTTCTTGCTGTATTGTTTCTTCTTTATGCTTTTTTTCAGGGTTTGGTTCGGTTTGTTTTTCTGTTTTTTCTGGCGATTTTTCAGCCTTTGTTTTTTCGGCTGGTTTACCGTCAGGTTTTTCCATCGATTTTGTAAACAGAATGCTTCCCCTGTTGTCTCTGTAGAGAGAACCAATACCCTCAATGGGGTAGAAGTTTTCGTTAAGAAGTTGCTCTTTAACAGATTCTACAAATACTTTAATTTTTTTTGCTGCCTCATCTTTACTAATCGATAGTTTACTAGCTAAAGAATCCTCAAGCATGCCATCGTTGTACCTTAAAAAAGGACTAAACGAAACGTTGTCGGGTTTGAATTGGCCCGTTCCATCGTCCTTTACAAGAAAAGCACCAAATTCGGGTAGGATAACCCGAGCATTATTCTCAATTAACTCTTTTAGGAATTTGATGGTCATAACTTTGGGTTTTTAGGAAACAATTTTATTTGCAAGAAGTACTTCATGGAAGCAATATCAACTTCAAAAATACATTTTTTTTTGAGAAATAGCACATTACTTCTGAAAACATAAACTGCGAAAATTGATGAACCTTGGGAAGTAGGTATGTTCTAAGAATCTACTCCTCAGCAATATTCGTGTCAGGGCAAACCTCGCTAATTAGCGATAGAACTTTTGAAACGGAGTAAGGTTTGGTCATAAGTTGGTTGAATCCAACATCTTTATAATCGTTGAAAAAGGTTAGCGGGTTGTGTGCTGTGAGGGCAATTATGGGTACCTGGTTTTTTGGGTAGGGCATCTTTTCTCTGATATACCTGGTTGTTTCAAGGCCATTCATAACAGGCATTTCGATGTCCATAAGAATTATATCGTAATTATCTTTTTCTAAAAAGTCAATAGCTTCTCTTCCGTTTTGAGCTTCGGTGCACTGTATGTTCACTTTTTTTACTATCTCTTTTATTAATAAACGGTTAACAAAAATATCGTCAACAATGAGAAGCTTATACTGGTTGCCCATATGGTTGATGGATTACGGTAGGTTCTTTAATTTAGCCAAGCCGGCTAAGCGTTTTTATAATTTCGAGGCTTGAGATTGTGATGGAATTTCGATTCATCTCAATGATTTTATCGTTGTTGAACTCAGATAAAGTGCGAATGAGACTTTCCTTCGTTGTTCCTGCAAGTTGTGCCAGCTCCATTCGAGTAAGTGGTATGGTAAAGGTTTGGTTTTTAAATATTTGCTCGGAAAAGTATAGGATAATGTCGGCTACTCGACCTGGAAGTTGTTTGTATAGAAGGCTCGATAACTTATTGATGTTAAAGAGGTTGTTTGAAGAAATTCTCTTAACAATTTGAAACCCAAACTCTCCATTCTCTTTAATTATCGACTCTAATACGCCAGCGTTGACAAATAGCACGGTTACTGGTTCGAGCGCAAAAACAGAGTAGCTGTACGTGTCGCTTCCAAATACAGATGAAATGCCTAAAAAAGTACCTGGTTGCGCAATGCGAAGTATTATGTTTTTACCTTTTCGCATCTCTTTGGAGGTTTTAACCAAGCCTTTTAGTAGTATAGGTATGCTGGAAATGGCAGTGCTTTGTTTTAAAATAATATCGCGCTTTATGTAATCAATGATCCTTGAAGTTTCCAGTATTTCTTGTTTTTGTGTTTCTGTGAGTAAATCAGAAAAAGGAATCCCCTGGATTATCGATTCATCATTCCAATGTGATAATAATTGCTCCATCCTATTGTTTTTCGACTGTTAAAAGTAGGAAAAAAAGTAACACAAATGATTTAAATCATCTTTTTTGTTTAAGCAACCTCACTTTTATTTTTTTGCGCTTTATTGTTAATAAGATTAACTTTGGTTAAAAGTTTAGTACATTACAATTGAAATTACATTTATGATACTTATTGTTGATGATTCTACCACAAATCAGGTGCTTCTAGAGGCCATCCTGCATGAAGAGGGGTTTGAAACTGTAACAGCATTCAGTGCTCGTGAAGCATTTAAGCTGATTGAAAAGGAAAAGCCTGACCTAATACTACTCGATTTGCTTATGCCAGAGGTGAGCGGGTTCGATTTTTTACGAAAAATTAAAGCTGATAGCGTGCTTAGCACAATTCCGATTTTTGTTGTTTCGGCAGTGGGATCCCTTGAGAATAGGGATACATGTATGGAGCTAGGTGCAACCGAGTTTTTTAATAAACCCATTGATATTCCAAACTTTATTAAACAAGTGAAACAGATTGTTTAGTATTAGAGATTAATGGTGCTTAAACGTTCGATTAATTTCTTAAAATTAGTTTGGTGAGTTTTGTTGAATTGTAAAAAAAAATGTTATTTTTAAGATTTAGTTTTTTATTTAGTAAAGCCTAAAAATAAATGGGTCGAACAAATACCAATAAAAATAAAAACTTCGATAGTTTCTCCATCAAAGAGGTTGTAGAAATATTTACCTTAATAGATGAGCAGATTATTGAGCTGCATAAGTGTTCGTCCGATGACTTTTTAGGTCTTAATGCCTATTTTAAGCAGTACTACAAGCATTCTAAAACCATATCAGCAAATGCGAAAGAGGTTTTACAATCGCTTACCGATAGCAAATCTGGGAACCTACTACATAACCTTGAAGAGCTATACAAGAATTTAAAGCTCAACCAGAATGGGTTTTCTAAACGTATTGAAACCAGCATTGAACTTTTAAAGGAGTTGCTGGTGTTGATCGATAAGCTTTTTCTACCCATTAAAAACTTGAACCAGGATTTGATGACTATCAAATTTCTGTTGGCTAACCTTAAGCTATCGAGCTCAAACTCTAAAAGTATCGACGAAAACCTGGGGATGTTTAACGAGGTGATAAATGATTTTAAGATTTGTAGTTTCCAGAATGAATCGAACCTTTCGTCACTTAAGAATCAGGTAAAACAAGCTTTGAGTAATTTCGAACAAATTAGGAGTAAGAACATCCACGACCTTGATACAATACTTAACCACATTCACTACGGAATAATTCTTTTCGCCGAGAAGCACGAGGAGTCATCGAGGCTTATACCTGAATTTACAAAAAAAACCGAGAATACTTCTAAGAGTATAGCTGAGATTATTACAAACCTACAGTATCAGGATATTATCCGACAGAAGATGGAGCATATCCAGGCTACACACAAAAAGGTTCTTGCCGATTTGGAGGATTACTCACATTCAGAAAACGAAACCCAAATCGAGCACCAGCAAAACCTCAAAAATCGGATTAGAGACATCGCAAATTTGCAGTCGGCCCAGTTGGTGCATGCAAACAAGGAGTATCAGCATGCCATTGAGATAATTACCGATAAGTTTTTAGCCATAGGAAATGATATGACTACCATATCTTCCATGTGTAGAGAGTTTAGCTCGTCACATGATAACACTGAGGAGCTACATTTACAGAGTTTACTCGCAAAAATTGAGAACTCATCAAATGTCATGAACTCATTTATGGATGCTGGGAAAAGTTTTACGAATCATACCGACATTCTTACATCAGGTATTAGTAAAACTGCCGCTGGTTTCTCTCGGTTCTCTGCTTCAAATGAGAAGTTAAAATCTGCTTCAACCAAGCTAATTGACTCATTCACTGAAGCTGAAAAACATGAGGAAATACTGGAGAAATCGATAGAACACGTTAAAACCCTTTGCGACGATGTTGATAAGTTTGAAAATATTATTCAGCGTGTATTCGGATTAATCGACGAGAAGGGGCGTCTGCTTTCATCAAACATTAAGCAGCATCTTGAAACGGTGAAAGAAAAGGGATTCTTCGCAGTATCGGCTCAGAACCTAAACAACATAAGCCATCAACTCACAACAAAGAACGAACGTATCCAAATTTTGTTGGACGAGAACCTTGATCTTAGCAGCTCCGTTTCAGTTGATGTGAAAAAGTCCATCGAAAAAATTCGGTACTACGATTTCTTCGATAAAGTAATTGTAGATATAATAGGGGAGCTAAACCAGATATATAACAAGCTAAAAACTGACCAACCAAAGGAAGGTGGTTCTGAAATTGAGGATTTAAATAAAATAAAGAGCCTGTATACCATGGCTAGTGAACACATAATTCACGATAAAGTAACCTCGGGGGAGGGTGATGTTGATCTTTTCGATGAGGATGAACCCAAATCTGATGATGACGATAATCTGGAACTTTTTTAAATTTGAAGAAAAAAATTTTAAGAATGGCTAAAAATCAAAAATTTACTTTTAAGATTCAGCAACCAAAAGGTAAAGGAAAGGAGCAAGAACCTGTTCAACTTACTCTTCAAGGTGATCTTTCCATTGAAACTGCTGGGGATATAAAAAAGCAACTTCTTGAGAATCTTAATAAGTACATGAACTTCAACATTAAAGTAAGTAATGTTGATACACTCGATTTAACCTTTGTGCAAGTTCTACAACGGTTTATTTGGGATGCTCAACAGCTTAAAAAATCGGTTGTTGTTAATTTTAGTTTGCCCGATGACATTCAGCTATTATTGGAGCATGCTGGCTTTGAGTCATTTTTAAAGCAAGAAGTAAACATAAACCTTATAAAAACCTAAAATATTACCAAGGTTATGGCAAAAACAATACTAATAGTTGACGACTCTGAGAGTATTCGTGAGGTTGTTAGTTTTACCCTCGAAAACGAAGGCTATAACGTTCTCATAGCCGTTGATGGAACCGATGCGCTACGTTTTTTAGACGGAACCTCCATTGATTTGATTATTACAGACTTGCATATGCCAGAAATGGATGGCATCACCTTAATAAAGGAAGTGCGAAAAATGCCAGCATACCAGAGAATACCCATTCTTTTTCTTACCACAGAGTCACAAGCTGCGAAGAAGATGGAAGCGAAAGATGCTGGTGCAACAGGTTGGATTATTAAACCTTTCGTTCCCGCTAAACTGATTGCTGCACTTAATAAAGTTCTAAGGTAATGGATAATTTCAAGAAAAAATTTGTTGAAGAGGCTGTCGACCTGATTGATGGGCTCGAAAAATCTCTTCTGGCTTTGGAGGAAAGCCCCGATGATATGACCCTGGTTCAGCAGGTTTTTAGAGTGATGCATACCTTAAAGGGTAACAGCGGCATGTTTGGTTTTGACCTTATCGATGCTTTTACTCACGAAATGGAAACCATTTACGATCTCATTCGAAATAGTAAGCTAAAAGTTACTCGTGAGGTTCTTGATGTTACCCTAGCTTCGGTAGATCACCTTAAGGTTCTTCTAAATGAGGATAATTATAACGACCCTTTGGTTCAAGAGAACCATGCCGAATTGCTTCGTAAAGTAGCCTCAATTATTAATGCCGATATGGATGTTGAACAGGTAGTTAACTCTCCTGAAGAAGTTAAGGTGCAGGAAGCAGATAACGGCGAAAGTACCTACTACATTTTTTTTGACCCTATTAAAGAAATTTTTAATAACGGCACAAATCCACTTTTTTTGCTCGATGAGTTACACTCCCTTGGTGAAACTTTTGTTTATGCCCATTTAAACAAGGTTCCCCCAATTGCTGAAATCGACCCCGAGCTTTGTTACACATACTGGGAAGTGCTTCTAGCTACCAAGGCCGACATAAACAGCATAAGCGATGTTTTCATTTTTGTGGAGGACGATTGCAGCTTGGATATTCAAAAGATAAGTGAGACAAATTTGCTTACCCATAAATCTTTTATTAATAAGGTTAAAGAATTGGCCAAAAGCCAAAGAGATGTTGGCTTTAATACTATCCAAAACCTTGTGAAGGAAGTATCCTCCCGCTCAATCAATGAAATATCAACCCAGAAGAAAAAAGAGAAGTCTGCCACTAAGGATGCTTCAATAAGTAGTATCAGGGTATCGGCAGATAAGTTAGACATGCTGATGAATCTAGTTTCAGAGTTGGTTACTACCCAGGCACGGTTAAGCCTATTTGCGGAAGAAAACAGCGTTCCAGGCTTGATGCCCATCGCAGAGAATGTTCAAAAACTATCACGTCAGCTGCGCGATACTGCCTTTAGCATTGTACTAATTCCAATTGAAAACATGCTTACACGTTTTCAGAGATTGGTACGAGACCTATCCAGTGAGCTGGGGAAAGAAGTGGCTTTTATCACAGAGGGAGCCGATACGGAGCTCGATAAAACCATTATTGAGAGCTTAGCTGATCCGCTCATGCACATTCTTCGAAATAGTCTGGATCATGGGATTGAAGAGGCTGCAGAAAGAAAACGAAAAGGAAAACCTACACAAGGGAAAATTATTCTCAAGGCATTCTACTCAGGAGCTAACGTAATGATTCAGATAAGCGATGATGGAGCTGGAATTAATCCGGAAATAATTACAGAGAAAGCCATTGCCAAAGGCATAATATCGGCCGACAGGAAACTTTCCAAGCGAGAAGTGCTCGATCTAATATTTCTGCCCGGTTTTAGCACCGCAAGAACTGTAACAGATGTTTCGGGTCGTGGAGTTGGAATGGACGTTGTAAAAAGGAAAATATCCGATATTAGAGGTGAGGTGGAGGTCGACTCTGATCTGGGTGCAGGAACTACCATTACGATTAAGCTGCCACTAACCCTTTCAATTATCGATGGATTGCTTGTTAAAGTTGATGAAACACACTTTATCATTCCCCTCTCGGTTGTTGATAAGATTTTTGCCGTTGAACACAAGAAAATTGTTAGCACTTTTAATAACGTTGTAGTTCTCGATGGAAAGCAGGTTCCCTTCTTCTACATTCGAAGAGAATTTGACCACCCTGAGGCTGAGCAAGTTTATGAACAGGTCATCGTGGTGAATTTTGAGGAGAAGAGCGTGGGGTTAGTTGTTGATACGGTTATTGGGGAGTACCAGGCAGTGCTTAAGCCACTAGGGAAACACTACAAGAACCAGGACATGATATCAGGAGCAACTATACTAGGCGATGGTACCGTTGCCCTTGTAATGGATACCAATAAAATTATTAAACTTTTTGCAAACCATGAAGTTTTTACTCGACAACAAACAACTGATAACTAAATAAATAAAACAGGAGGAACGACAATGAATCAAGAGAACCTATCGAAAATTAACTCATACTTATCGTTTAAACTTGGCGACGAGGAATTTGCTGCTCATGTGGGGAAAGTTCTCAATATACTAGAAATGACAAAAATAACCGAAGTGCCCAAAGCACCAGAATACATGAAAGGTGTTATTAATTTAAGGGGAACAGTTCTTCCGGTTATCGATACTCGAATAAAATTCGGAATGACAGCAACAGTGTACACTACAAATACATGTATCATTGTGCTCGATATTGAGATGGATGGTGAAACCATACAGGTTGGAGCTCTAGTTGATGCTGTTCAGGCCGTTCTTGAGATAGATAAGAACCAAATAATGCCTCCTCCCAGCATTGGTAGTAAGTATAAAAGTGAGTTTATCGAGGGTGTTGCCAACATTGATGAGAAGTTTATTATGATTCTTAATATGGATGCTGTATTCTCATCGGACGAACTTACAAACTTACGTGATAAAACAGAAGAAACAGAGAATACTGTTGATATTGAAGAAGTAGGTTAATATTTGCTTTTTTGCTTGCATTTTGCTTTTTTTTAATGTAAATTTAGAACTTGCAAGCATGTTTTGGGAAGCTACATATCATATCATAATACCGGGGTTTTCAATTGAGTTTTAGGGCTGGAGTTAATAATTTTTCAATTCCCGGTTGGGCTGTTCAAAAAGCAGTGAGTATTATACTTCGAAGGTGTAACACTAGGATGAGCTTTTTGAACAGCCCTTTTTAAATAAACTAACATAATAATTCATATGAAACCATTTACCAAACTAACATTTTTGGCAGTACTTATTTTGGCAGTTTCACAACTAGTAATTGCCCAAGAAACTGATTCACAAAACAAACCCAAAGTTGAGTTCAGCGGCTTCTTTCGATTCGATTACTGGCTTGAAACATACAAAAATGTGGAAGCACTCGATGGGTTGCTTGCGCTTTATCCCCTCGCTCCCATGTACGACTCCGACGGTAACGATATAAATGCCACCCCCTCATTAAACGGTTTAGCCATGGGAACCAGGTTACGTACCAACATAACCATGCCCAAACTTTTTAATGCGAAGTCGAGTATATTTGTTGAAGCCGATTTTACTGGTATGAGCTCTACAGTACACTTTCGGTTTAGGCATGGTTACGCAAAACTTGCCTGGGATAATGGTAGCGAACTTTCCGTTGGGTTAACCTGGCATCCTATGTTTGTTACTGAAGTTTTCCCGTATGTGGCAAGCCTAAACACTGGAGCACCTTTCCAGAGTTTTAATCGTAGCCCACAAATAACCTTCAAGCAGCAGCTAGGTTCCAACGTTAAAGTTATTCTGTCTGCTTTAACTCAGAGCGATTACAAGAGCTATGGTCCAGAAGGAGCAACAACAAAGTATTTAAGAAACGGAATTATTCCAAACCTACACGGTCAGGTGCAGTTGACGTTTAACCCCATTACAGCCGGAGCTGCCATAGATTTTAAAAGTCTAATGCCCAGGACATTCACCATTTCGAGCATTAACCCCAATAATAGTTATACAACATCTGAGCGAATAAATTCTCTTAGTGGAATGGTATACCTGAAACTGCAAACAGGTTTGCTAACAGCGAAACTTAAGGGGATGTACGGGCAAAATATGGCAGATCATTTAATGCTGGGGGGCTACGCTGTTGCTACCTATAACCCTGTTAGCGGACATGAAACGTATGTTCCATTTAATCATATTTTCGGACAGGTAAACATAACCTATGGGAAAAAATATATGCCAGGAATTTTTGCTGGCTATGCAAAAAACTTAGGTGCCAATGGGGACGTGTATAACAATGCTGCGATACTTTATGGCAGAGGGCTTAACGTTGATTACCTATATAGAGTTTCCCCAAGTTTTACCTATCGGAATGATAGGTTAGCTGTAGTGGGTGAAGTGGAATATACATTTGCTTCTACTGGAACCAACAATATGTTTGATAGGGGAAAAGTTATTAATTCAGAATCTTCTGCGAATGCTCGATTTCTTATTATGATTCAATATGATTTTTAGAGTTTTTCCTCTTTTTTATTTAACTAAAATTGTTAGATTTGCTAGTAAGTAGTCACATATTATTTAGCAAAATAGTATAGATAAATAATGTTCGATTCAAAACTTAACGAAATTTATAAAGCACAACTCACCCAGGAGGAGTTCGACAAGTTGAGCCGTTTCATCTATAAAGAGAGCGGAATTAAAATGCCTCCCGTTAAGAGGGTGATGCTTCAAAGTCGGCTGCAAAAACGGCTGCGAGAGTTAAATTTAACTTCATTCAAAGATTATTGCGACTACGTTTTTAGTAAGGATGGTTTTAATAACGAGATAATACACATGCTCGATGTGGTTAGCACCAATAAAACCGACTTTTTTAGAGAACCTGTACATTTCGATTTTCTAACATCCAACGTGCTGCCTGAATTCTATAGCAAAACATCTGGCCCTAAGCAAATAAAGGTTTGGAGTGCTGGCTGTTCAAGCGGAGAAGAACCTTATACTATCGCTATTGTTCTAGCCGATTTTGCAGAGAAGAACCCTGCATTCGATTATTCAATTATTGGAACCGACATTTCAACCCAAATCCTTCAGAAAGCAGTTGATGCCATTTATAAAGAGGATAGGGTTTCTATCATTCCAATTGAAACAAAGAGAAAATATTTTTTACGAAGTAAAGATAGAACAAATCCAACCGTTAAGGTAGCTTCCCATATTAGAAAAAAAGTGCGATTTGGCCGGCTTAACTTTATGGATGCAACGTACGATGTGCCAGAAACCTTTGATGTAGTATTTTGTAGGAATGTGCTAATTTATTTCGATAGGGAAACACAGGAAAGAGTAATTGACAAACTGTGTTCAAAGCTAAGGTCGGGTGGCTACTTCTTTTTAGGTCATTCCGAGTCGATAATGAATATGAATTTACCATTGCGGCAAATAAAACCAACTATATTTCAACGCATCTAAAGTTAAATATCGGGTTGTTAAAATTTTAAAAATATGGAACATAAAATTTCCGACAACGAACTTCTTGAGGAGTTAAAACGAAGGTTTGAGCAAAATAAAAATGCGGTTAAAGAGCTCAAATCGTTGAACGACGAACTTAAAACTGTAAATAAGAAGTTGGAGGAATCCGAGGCAATGAAAAGCCATTTTATCTCAAACATCACGAATGAGATAATAAACCCATTCACTTCAATTCTTGGCTTGTCAAGGGCAATTCTTTCGGTCGATAAGGAGAACTGGAAGAAGGTGGTTTCAATGGTTGCGCTTATTCACTCCGAAGCATTCACCCTCGATTTTCAGTTTAGAAACATATTTGTAGCTGCTAAGATAGAAGCCGGAGAGGTTTTCCCCGAAATTCTTAACGTTGATGTTGAAAATCTTATTGAGGGAGTGATAGAGTCGTTTAAACTCGAAGCACGGAAGAAGAAACTTCATGTGAACCTGGAGTTCAATATTAAAAGCGATAATTCCCCCTACCTTTTTAAGACCGATCCCGAGAAGTTGAAATTAATCCTGGCGAACCTTTTAAGCAACGCCATAAATTTTAGTTTCGAAGGAGGAGTGATTGATATTGTTACAAGCTACGAAAAAGAATCACTGGTAATCCTGGTTCGAGATCATGGCATTGGAATTAGCAAGGAGAACCAGAAGGTTATATTCGACAGGTTTAAAAGGCTCGACTCAGGTATAAACTCTCTTAACAGGGGGCACGGCTTGGGTCTCTCGGTTAATAAAGCAATTATTGAAATGCTAAACGGGCACATGGATATAAAGAGTGAACTCGGCAAGGGTGCTTGTTTCACCATCCACATACCTGAAACCGATATACCGGCTACCGATTTTGCATCGGATGCTAACGAAACATTTTTCGATTCAGAAGAAGAAACTTTTTAAATAATGCATGGTGGTAATGGATGAATTAAACACCCATTTCCTTTATCCAGCTGCGCTTTTTGCCAGTAAGTTACCGCACAGGGTCTCAACAATTTTAGGTTCCTGTGTTGCAGTATGTCTTTTTGACCCCGTTTTGAAGATAGGTGGTATTAATCATTTCATGTTGCCATTCTGGAACGGACAAGGGCTAGCAAGCCCTAAATATGGGAATATTGCCATTGAACGTTTGCTAGAAAAGATGCTAACATTGGGTTCACAAAAAAAGAACTTAACTGCAAAAGTTTTTGGTGGAGGGGAAGTTATTGAAACCAACATCAGCCAGTTTCATATTGGCGAACGGAACATTCAAATTGCAATTGAAATGCTTGATGAGCTTAGAATCCCTGTTGTAGCAAAAAGTTTAGGCGGTAAACTTGGGCGTAAAATTGAGTACAATACGGGTACAGGAGAAGTGAAACAGAAGTATATTGAGCGCAGCATAACGTTGAAGTAGCGTAAATTCTATATGGATCTGTTTATTAGAATTAGAATTAAATTTAAATTATATTAACCATAGAAAGCAACATTAATGGGAAATAAAATTAGGGTACTTATAGTTGATGATTCTGCGGTGGTAAGGCAAACTCTAGCTCAAATAATCGATTCAGACCCACTTTTGGAGGTTATGGCAACCGCTACCGATCCTTATTTTGCAGCAAAAAAAATTGCCGAAGAGGTGCCTGATGTCATTACTCTCGATGTGGAAATGCCACGCATGGATGGTCTTACCTTCCTTAAAAAGATAATGACACAGCATCCCATTCCAGTGGTTATTATATCGAGTTTAACGGAAAGAGGAACCGAAACAGGGATGAAGGCTCTTGAACTCGGAGCCGTTGATATTATTACAAAACCCCAAATGAACACCAAGGTATTCATTGAGGAATCTAAAATTCGAATATGTGATGCCGTAAAAGCAGCCGCTCAAGCCCGAATTAAACGGAAAAGTATTTCTTACGAAATTCCCACGGTTACCCCAAAACTTTCTGCCGATGCCGTATTACCTGCTTCGACACCTGGAATGAGCATGATAAAAACAACCGAACATGTAATTGCGGTTGGCGCATCAACTGGAGGAACCGAGGCGCTTACAACCTTTTTGCAAGCCATGCCCCTTGATAGTCCTGGTATTGTAATCGTTCAACATATGCCAGAGAAGTTTACAACCTCATTTGCCAACAGGCTTAATGAGATATGTAAAATTACCGTTAAAGAAGCAGAAAACGGTGATAGTGTTATTAGAGGAAGAGCCTTAATTGCCCCCGGGAATTACCATATGCTACTTAAACGAAGCGGAGCTCGTTACTATGTTGAGGTTAAGGAGGGGCCGTTGGTTAATCGTCATCGCCCCTCGGTTGATGTTCTCTTCCGAAGTACCGCTAGGTTTGCTGGGGTTAACGCTGTGGGAGTTATTATGACAGGTATGGGCGATGATGGTGCGAAGGGGCTTCTTGAAATGAAACAAGCTGGCGCAAAAACTGTTGCTCAAGACGAAAAAACTTGTGTAGTTTTTGGAATGCCCAAGGAAGCCATTAAGTTGGGTGCTGTGGATAAGATTTTACCCTTGGATTCTATCGCTTCGTTTGTAGTGAGACCGATTTAAAAGGATTGTAATGAATAATATAGAAAATATTTCTGAAACAAAAACAAACCAAACCACTAAGTTATCACTACTATACCGTTTGTTCGGTTGGTGCTCAGGGGCTCGATTGTACATCCTTAAACAGTGTCCCTCCGAGTATAATAAGTACTATGGAATTGGGGTTGTGGTTTTTTTAACCGGAGTAATGGCTTCCTTATCAGGAGGATATGCCATTTTTACTGTGTTTAGTAACCTGAAAGTTGCTATCCCATTTGGGCTGTTGTGGGGATTCCTTATTTTTTCAATCGACTGGTATCTTGTTGCTAGCTTACGAAAGCAGCAAAGAGGTTTCAAAGAGTTTGGGTTTGCTCTCCCCCGATTTGTTTTAGCAATCCTCATTGCGTTCGTAATCTCCAAGCCCCTAGAAATGAAACTATTTGAAAAGGAGATTGAGCAGCAGATACTTTTTAACCATCAGCAAAAAAATTTAGAGTACCAGCAGCTAATTTCTCAAGAATACAGCGATTTAACCAAACTTGAAGAAAGAAATGAGGATTTGAGAAGAGAAATTCTTCAAAAGGAACAATACAGGAACCGACTATTCGATATGATAATTGCAGAGGCAGAGGGTTTGAGCCCTACAAAAACACCTGGTAAAGGTCCTGTTTATAAAGAAAAGCGAACTGAATTTGATAAGGTTGACAAGGAGTTGCAGGTTCTTCGAGCCCGAAACCTTGCACAAATAGAAGCTAACTCAGAGGAAATTGAAACCATAAGAATAAGAAGGGATAGGGCAGTTGATGGTGCCCGAGATGTTAACCGGGAATCCGATGGTTTTCTTGCACGCCTTGATGCTATGGGGACCCTTTCGCAAAACAGTACAAGCATTCGCTTATCGAGCCTTTTTATAGTTCTTCTCTTCATTGTGATTGAGAGCGCTCCAATTATTGTGAAGCTGCTTTCCGCTCGTGGCCCCTACGACGATATGCTCGAAGCCGAAGAATACCTTAAACAAGTTGAAATACGGAAGATTGTGGCTCAGGCTGAATTAACCGAAGATCACCGTATTGACTTGCACAGGTTACTTGAGAAGGAAAGGAATGAAAAACTTTATGAAGTTGAAAAAGATCACATACTTTCAGAAGCAAAGGTGTTAAGCGAAATTAATAAGCTTAAAGTTCAAAAATGGAAACAGGAGGAGTACAGCAAACTTCAATCCAACTCTTCCTTAACCAATGAAAAACAAGCAAGCGAGGAATCCTCTCCAAGTATTTTCTCATACGAAGAGGACACTGATCCCGGGAAACATTTTATTCCAGAAGAGGATATTTCTCTTAAGGATATACCTGAAATCCCTGAAGATTATGTTCCCTCAAAAGGGCATGGTACTGATGAATATCCAGAAAAAAAGAATGATGTAAGCGATCCAATTACCAATGAAATGAGCTAGAAAAAACATTTTTTGCTTAAACTTTTCTGTAGGTTTAGAAATATTACCTATTTTTAGTCAAAATTCTTTTGACAATGCAACGTAACTTCTCAAAATGGTTCGTAGCTCGGTTTACCTTTCTGGGCTTTTTAGTAGGATTGGTTCTTCTTGTAGTCGCTATTTTTATTCAATCCTTTTCGTTTGGCTTAGCCTTCTCATTCTCAGGGATAATTGAGATTCACAAAAAGTTACCTCTTTTCTTTATTCTTGACACAGTTCCCATTCTAATAACCCTGCTATCGTACTATATATCTCGCTACATTTCGTCATTACAGATTGAATCAAAAGTAGTTTCTGAGCATGAGCAATCCCACCAAAGGAAGCTCTACCGGTTTGTTGAGAAACTGCGTAATGGTGAAATTGAAGTAGAGTACGAACCTGAAGAAACCGATGTTCTTGGGAAAGCCATAGTAAACCTTAGGGATACAATTCGAACTAGCAAGCAGGAGGAGGAGCAGCGTAGGAGAGAGGACGAACAACGAAATTGGTCGGCCGAAGGGCTGGCTATGTTTGGTGAGATACTTCGCGCCGAGAAGGGAAACCTAGAGGAACTCTCATACAATATAATTAGTAGCCTGGTAAAGTATGTTGAGGCGAATCAAGGAGGTTTTTATCTTCTCGATGATTCTGACAAGGGAGAAAAATTCTTTCAGCTTACTGCATGCTATGCCTACGAACGTAGAAAGTATGCCGATAAAAAAATTGGTTGGGGTGAAGGATTAGTAGGTGCCTGTGCTCTTGAAAAACAAACAATCATACTTAACAAAATTCCCGATTCTTACCTTTCTATTACATCTGGATTGGGTAGTTCAAACCCAAAAAATTTGATTCTCGTTCCCTTAAAGTTGAACGATGAGATTCATGGTGTTATTGAAATAGCATCGTTTAAAAAATTCGAAAATTTTGAGGTTGAGTTTGTTGAGAAGGTTGCCGAAAGTATTGCATCAACTATTTCGAGCGTGAAGATTAACATCCGTACTGCGAAACTGCTTAGGGAGTCGCAGGAACAAGCAGAAGCACTATCTTCACAGGAAGAGCAGATGCGTCAGAATATGGAGGAACTTCAGGCAACCCAGGAAGAAGCCGCTAGGCAAGCAGAGAAGTTCGTAAGTTTTACCAATTCGGTAAACCACACACTTATCAGGGCCGAGTACGACGTTCACGGGACATTACTCTACGCCAACACAAAGTTTCTTCAGAAGTTAGAGTACACATCAAATTCAGAAGTTGAGGGCAAGCATATATCAATGTTTATAAATAAGAAGGATAGAGAGTGGTTCGATGAAATATGGGAAAGTTTAGCGGAGGGTGGCCACCATTTTGAGGGCGATATGAAGCATGTTACCCGGAGTGGTAAGGATTTGTGGACCATTGCTACCTACACTTGCGTTCGAAATTCTTACGGTGGGGTTGAGAAAATACTGTTCCTTGCCATCGACACAACCGAGCAGAAGAACCAAAGCCTCGATTTTGAAGGCCAAATTGAAGCGCTTAACCGATCTAGCATAAAAGGTGAATTCTCCCCAACCGGCGATATTATTGATGTTAACGATAAATTCCAGCAATACTTCGGGTACAATCTTACTGAGGCTAAAACCCGAAGCGTTTTCGACTTGACCAACGAGAATGAACGAAAATTTATTGAAGGAATTTGGGACGATGTTACACATGGAATCCCTTTTGAAGGACAACTTAAACTTCTTACTAAGAATGCAGAAGAAAAATGGTATAGGGGAACCTTTACAGCTGTGAACGATATGTACGGTGAGGTAGCTAAAATTGTTTTCATTGCGCACGATATTACCCGTGAGAAGCTGATGGAGATGGAAACGAAGGAGCAAACCGAACAGCTCAAACTTCAGGAGGAAATGCTTCGGTTGAATGAAGTGGAACTTAACCGTAAACTTCGCGAAGCCAAGGAGGATATTAAGAACCAGTTTAAGGAGGTTGAAAAAGTTAAAATTCGTAATGAGAAAACGCTTGAAGGTTTTCTTGATGCCATTATAACCACTGATCAGGATGGAATAGTTCAGTTTTTCAACCCCGCTGCAGAGGAGCTTTTCGGTGTTGTTAAGGCTGATATACTCGGACAAAGCATTCGGATTCTTTTCCCACCCGATGCTACCGATAAGGACGAGTTCCTGGCTGCGTACCTTGACCCAGAAAAACCAGCCATAACTGGTGAACGCCGCGAAATTACTATCATAAAAAATGATGGTGAAGAAATCAACGTTCTAATGCTTCTTACCGAAGCAAAAGTAGGGAGAGAACTTACTCTTACAGCATTCATCCAAAATATTTCCGTGGATTTATTTTAACGCACAATCAATTAGGTGTTTACGTGAGTTGTCCCGACTATTCCTTGACAGGAGGAATGTAATTTTACCCTTTTTTTTGTAGAAATATGTTTGCTATATTTGTTTCCTAAAACAAGAGGATATTAATAATGGAGAATTTCGTTGTTTCAGCACGCAAATACAGGCCGTCAAATTTTAAGAGTGTTGTTGGTCAGGAGTCGTTAACTACAACCCTTCAGAATGCAATTCAACGAAATCAGCTGGCACAGGCTTACTTATTTTGTGGACCACGTGGTGTTGGAAAAACTACATGCGCTCGTATCTTCGCAAAAACAATTAACTGCCTGAATCCAACCTCCGAATTCGAAGCGTGTAACGAGTGTGAAAGTTGCAAAGCCTTCTTAAGTCAGCGCTCATTTAATATCCACGAACTCGATGCTGCATCGAATAATACTGTTGATGGAATAAGAAAACTGATTGATCAGGTTCGAATCCCTCCTCAAATAGGAAAGTATAGCGTATACATTATCGATGAGGTTCACATGCTCTCTCAGCAGGCTTTCAACGCATTTCTTAAAACCTTGGAAGAGCCACCTGCCCATGCAATTTTTATTTTAGCAACCACCGAAAAGCACAAAATACTACCAACCATCCTATCGCGTTGCCAAATTTTCGATTTTAACCGGATAAAAGTTGAGGATGGAGTAAAATACCTGCAGTATATTGCAGAAAAAGAATCGGTTACCTATGAGTTGGAGGCTTTGAATATAATTGCTCAGAAAGCCGATGGAGCTATGCGAGATGCCCTCTCCATTTTCGATCAGGTTGTTAGCTTCAGCGGAAATAACATTACGTACCAAAAAGTAATAGAAAACCTGAACGTTCTCGATTACCAGTACTACTTTAAACTTACCGAGTATTTTCTTGAGGGCAGTTACCCTGAAGTGCTTGTGGTATTCGATGAGCTTCTTTCAAAGGGGTTCGATACGCAACAGTTCATTTCGGGTCTTAGCGATCATTTCAGAAACCTATTGGTTTGTAAGGATAAGCAAACGGTTCAACTCCTCGAAGTTGGTGCAGCCATTGCACAAAAGTACGAGCAAATGGCAGAAACCTGTGAATCTGGATTTTTGGTTTCTGCACTAGATGTAATTAACCAAACCGACTACACATTCCGGCAGAGCAATAACCAGCGGCTTCACGTTGAACTGATGTTGATTAGGCTTTGCGGGCTTAATCAAAAAAAAAAATAGTGCAAGCCCAATAGATTTTGAAACCGATTTTGAGCTAACAATTCTTAATAAGAGAGAAAGTAAGGAGCCTGTAATTCAAAAGAGTACAGTATCGCCTGAGCCAATTCCAAGCCCTGTTACAAAAAAGCCTGTAGCTTCGAAAGTGGCACCCAAGTCAATTTCGATAAAAAACATTCTTTCGGGGAATGCTGAATCCCCGAAAGAAGATGATACCCAACCTGAACAGGATAAAAATGATGAAAATATTTCTTCATACGACGATACAATTACCGAAGGTGGTGTAGTGGAAGAGGTTACGAATTCCTTTTCGCAGGAAGAACTAGTGAAAGTTTGGCATAACTTTATTGATAGCAATTTGGCAGATAAACCCCGATATGCAACTCTTTTAAAAAACTACACACCAACGCTTAACGACGACTTTGTTGTTCAGGTTCAATTTGAAACAGCTTTTCAGCAGGAACTTTTCAAGGAAATTAAGCATGACTTGAACTTCTTCTTAAGAAAAAACCTTGATAATACTTTAATTAGCATAAACGATGAGGTGGTAGAACAGGATAGTCCAAAAAATAAACTATACACAGTTGACGATAAGTTTAAGTTTTTAAGCGAAAAGAATCCTGCTTTAGTAAAGTTAAAGCAGCAGCTAAATTTAGATTTCGATTAGTTCGTTTCTATTCAAACTATTTTTTGTTATGTTTGTTGTATATAGCAAAAGTTGAAACAATTACATTTACCTAAAAACAATTATTACTAACTTTTAAACATTATTAATTATGCTAAACCCAAAAGTTTACAATGCTATCAACGAGCAAATTAATGCTGAAATTTGGTCGGCATACATGTACCTTTCCATGTCGGCGTACTTTGCTGGAGAAGGGTTGAATGGATTTGCCAACTGGATGAGAGTTCAGTGGCAGGAGGAACTTTCCCATGCCATGAAATTTTTCGATTACATAGTGGAGCGTGGCGAAAAGCCTGTCCTAAAGAAAATTGATGATGTACCCGAGAAGTGGAACAGCCCACTGCATGCAATGGAGGAAACCTTAAAGCACGAGCAGCATGTAACTGCCCTAATAAACAATATTATGGACGTTGCCATTGAGGAGAAGGACCATGCTACAAAGAGCATGCTTCACTGGTTCATCGATGAGCAGGTTGAAGAGGAAGCAAATGCAGGCGAACTTGTTGATAGCTTAAAGCTTATCGGCGACAAAGGTCACGGCATTTATATGCTTGACAAGGAGCTAAAAACTCGTACTTTCGTTGATGAAACTGCTGCTCAGGAGTAGAAAACTTTCGAACAAATTGTATAGGGCTAGCTAACGGGTTAGCCCTTTTTTTATTTGTTTAACCACTGCTTGAATCCAGCAGCACGTTCCGTGCTAACTATTGCGTCAACATCGGGTTTGGGAGTTAGCTCGAGTTTCACCCTCGATTTTGAGTAGAAATGCATTGAACTAATGCTACCTATGTTTACAATAAACTTCCGGTTTATGCGGTAGAAAATATTCGGGTTAACCACCCCTTCGAGCTTCTCAAGCGTGTAATCAATTGCGTAGTTTGAACCCTGATGTGTAACCAGAAAAACCGATTTCTCCTGCGCAGTAAAGTAAGCAATGTCGTTACAATCAATCGATTTTAGCTTGTCGGCATACGACACGATAAAGCGTTGCTGGTATTGTGGTTCATGCTGCTTCTTAATCTCGTTAACAAGCATGGAGAAGTCGATGGGTTTGCGTTGGCTCTCCTTAAACTTGGTTATGCTGAACTGAAGCTCCTCTTTCTTTATGGGTTTTAGGAGGTAATCGATGCTGTTTACTTTGAATGCTTGGATTGCATACTGATCGTAAGCCGTTGTGAAAATAATTGGGCACTTAACCGAGATACGCTCGAAGATTCTGAAGCTGGAACCATCGGCCAAATGGATGTCGAGAAACATCAAGTCTGGCTCTGCATTCTGGCTAAGCCAGCTTACGGTTGACTCAATGCTGTCGGTAATTTTCAGTATTTCAATATCACTGTCTACCTCTCTAATCATTTTTACCAGGCGGTTTGCAGCAGCAACTTCATCCTCAACTACAAGCGTTCTAATCATGGTTGTAAGTTTAGAATTGGTACTTTCACCGTAAAGGTAGCATTGTTTTGTTCAACCTCAATTTCTTTTCCGCTCAGGTAGCGATAACGGTTGGCAATATTTTGCAGTCCCATACGATTTGAGTCAACACTCGACTCGCGACGCTGAAAGTTGTTCTCAACTATCAGGTAGTTGTTGTTATTGTGAATAGTAATTTGTAGTGGCTTGTCGGTAGAAATTATGTTATGCTTAATGGCATTTTCAAACAGCATTTGAATGGTAAGGGGAGCCACAACGCTGTTTAATGCTTCGTTCGAAATGTTTACCTTCAAGTTCAAGTTATCGCCGTACCGTTTTTTTTGAAGGAAGTAGTAGTCCTCAATCAGCTTCAACTCCTCGTCCAAAGGAATTATATCCTTGTCTTTTAGGTTAAGTATATAACGGAAGTAATCGGCAGTTCGCTGAACGAACTCAACGGCACTCTTGGGATCCTCCTCAATTTGGTTTGCCAGCGTATTCAGGTTGTTGAACAGGAAATGTGGGCTAATTTGGTTTTTAAGGGTTTCGTATTGGCTCTGAATGTTTTCCTTTTCCAGCTTCTCGCTAAGCACCAACGTTTTTTTCCACTGAATAAAAAAGAAGTAGCCCTCGTGTAACGATGTAATAAAGAAGGTTATTATAAGTGTGAAGAAGATGTTTACTCCTAGGTCTTCGTATTCAAGTGCTTCGGGATGAAATACGAACCAAAAACCAGTTAGAACCAATCCTGCCAGCGCTGTGTAAACCAGTATTGCCAGCACTTCAATTATCAAATGCTTAACAGGATTGCGTTCCCAAGGGTACTTATTCCAAAGGAAGATTACAATATTTCGAACCCCGAGCCACATTATTACGGTTGACGACAGGGAACTCGCAATGCTTACCAGCACCTGTTGGGTTTCGCCCTTTAGCATCTCCTTCCCAAGCAAAAGGAGCGCAATAATTGCAACAATAGGAATCCCGAAAAACAGGATTAACCTGTCGTTCATTTTACTTCTTCCGGATTTCGCTTTTGTTTGCATTGTTTTCTAGGCGTAGGGTTTGGCAAATCGATTTTCGAACGCGTTATTTTTCTTAAGGTTACTGTTCCAGTAAAAGTTGGTTAACCCCAATAGTCCGCCAAATTTAATAAACAGTATTCGGCCAGCAGAAAGTTTGTAGGGTTTTTTAAGTTCATCAATAATTTTCTGTGAGAATTCTCCCGTTTCGGCGAAGTGACTCCCCAGCTCGGTAAAGTTTAGAAAAAGTTTTTTAGTCATCATAGGGGGCATAATCTGAATGCCTTCAACTCCACCTTTTATAACCGTACCAAGGTAGTCCCATTTTTGGCGTTCCGCCAGTTTTTTCAGGTAGCGTTCAACGGAAACCGATTGTATTGCCTCAGGAAAACCCGATTGAACTATAAAGCCAACTCGCTTGCCCGATTGGGCTTCTTGCTCCGAAATGTGTTCAATAAACTCTTTTACAATACCCGGCATGCAGTCGGTGTATAGTGGAAAAATTATTAAAACTGTTTCAGCATCTTTGAATGCTTTCACGTGTTCATCTAGGTGTTTTGTATTTGCCAAAAAGT
>Ga0209408_1000356_pt1 | contig 37164 bp, 26 predicted proteins | sample AD_UKC107_MetaG_FD_184422 | JGI IMG/M metagenome (GOLD analysis project Ga0209408, IMG submission 184422) | Active sludge microbial communities of municipal wastewater-treating anaerobic digesters from Hong Kong - AD_UKC107_MetaG (SPAdes)... | ecosystem: Engineered > Bioreactor > Anaerobic >... | reverse complement strand
GGAACAGGGCTGGTACAATTGAGCTGACCCTCGCGGGAGCGGCAAAGCAGACTAAGATCGGCGAGAATGAGCAGGTGACAGATGGCTACATGCGGCTTGACCTGGCTATGGGTTCGAAAAAGATTAAGCTAGGAAAAACCGGCTTGCAGCTGTTTGCAGGCATAGACAATATTACAGATGCCACCTACACTAACCACCTGTCGACAAACAGGGGAGCCATCAGCGTGGAGCCGGGACGAAACTTCTTCATGCGCATGAACCTCTCGTTCTGAAAAACGGCCAGTGTAACAGATAAACAAAGAGAGAACATTTATCGAATTTGGAGCCGGGATAATGCTTGGACGTTTAAGGAAAAAGACCGACCTGTCACCAGAATCCACCAGCCTGAAATGACAGCCATCACTTTTAAATCATCCGGCACTAATCGCTTTCTTCAAGACTGAACAAATCGTTTACGGGCTTGCCAAAATACCTTGAGAGCTTAAGAGCAAGAACAGTCGATGGCACGTACTTCCCAAGCTCAATTGAATTGATGGCCTGTCTCGTCACACCGATCTCCCTGGCCAGCTCCTCCTGTGTGATATTCTTTATGGCCCGTTCGACTTTAAGACTGTTTTTCATGACTCAGCATTTTTTTTGCCCTGTGAAGCATATAGTAATAACGGATTATAAAGATCACCAGGATTGTAAACATATTGAATATCATCACATAGAGAAACTCAATCTCAAAGAAGAAAAGAAAACAGAACAACAGGACACCGTAATTGATATAGGTTGCCCACAGCAATGACTCAAGTCTGATTTTTGCTATGAATTCATCTTCGGTCTTCTCTCTCGAGAACGCCACAAACAGGGCTCCGATCAGGAAAAGTATGCCGACAATGGTAAGGGTGAGATTGCTTTTAATGAATCCGAAAATAACAGTATCGCCGGATAACAATGGCTTTGAATATATTGTAAATACCCTGGCATCAAGAAAGTCAAATGTATAATCGAAAATGATTATAAACAACCCAAGCAGAGCCGAAGGAATCAGGATTAACCATCCGGGCTTCTTGAACTTATTCGGTAAAAGCAGCTTTGTTTTCATATCATTTCATTTTGATGACAACACAAATGTAATGTATAAATTACTTTTATGCAACTATTAATTACTTTTTGTAATGTTCTGATGTCATTTTAATCGAATTTACTCCCTTTCAACCAGCCGGTGACCTCCTCTCCGGAAAACATTGCCAGGTGATTGACTGTTTATATATTTGTTGATTGCATCACAATCACACAAATAACCCAGGGTAATAACCCCAAAACTTTCTGCCATGAAACGAGATTTCATTTTACTCCTCACAGCCCTTTTATCGGTTCTCATCATCACAAGTTGCCAGCCCGGCACACAGACACGGTACTCTGCCGAAACAGAAGAGAGAATCAAACAGGTCGAGAACAATCTCGGCGACTGGGTACGTACACAGTATGACACAATCTGGAACCTCGAAGAGAGGATGAAACACCATAACATCATGGGTGTCAGCATTGCAGTCGTGCACGATTTCCAGCTTGACTGGGTAAAAAGCTACGGCTGGGCCGATGTGTCTGAACAACGCCCGGTAACGGAGAAAACCCTGTTCCAGGCGGCATCGATCAGCAAGTCTCTGAACGGCGTGGGTGTGATAAAGCTGGCACAGGAGGGGAAGATAGACCTGGATACGGATATCAACCAGTACCTCACATCGTGGAAATTTCCGTATGACACCGTTTCAAAGAATAAAGCAATAACTGTCAGTGCTCTGTTGAGTCACACTGCCGGGCTGACAATCCACGGTTTCCCGGGATATGCCAGGGGAGACAGTATTCCAACGGTGCTGCAGATCCTCGACGGACTGAGACCGGCCAACACGGAGGAAGTCCGTTCGTTCACCGAGCCCGGAGTTCAGGCGATATACTCAGGCGGAGGTACAACTATCACGCAGCTGATAGTAACGGATATCACACAGCAACCCTACGATGAATACATGCAGAAGACTGTTCTTGATCCCATGGGCATGACTGGCAGCTTCTATACTCAGCCGCCTTCCTTGTCAGACAGCAGCCTGCTGGCCACGGGTTACAAGGCGGATGGCACACCAATAGAAGGCAAATATCATATCTATCCGGAACAGGCACCGGCAGGCCTGTGGACAAACCCTGCAGACCTGAGCAGGTACGTAATAGAGACCGCCTTGTCGTACAACGGGAAGTCATCAAAGGTTCTGACTCCGGAGTTTACGAATCTGAGGCTGGAACCTGTCATTGATGATGCAGCCCTCGGGGTCTTTGTCAGCAAAAATGATTCGAGTTACTATTTCGCCCATGGAGGAGCCAATGAAGGCTTTACATGTTATTATGTCGGTGATGTGATCAGCGGCAACGGAATGGTGATCATGACCAACTCAGACAACAGCGCCCTCGCCTCCGAGGTGGCCAACAGCGTTGCCACTGTCTACGGATGGAAAGACTATTACAGACCGGTGCTGAAGACCGTGGTTGACGTTGATGAAACGGTTCTCGACAGCTATGTCGGGAAGTACGAGGCAGGAGATGACGTATTCGCAGTCAAAAGAGAAGGCAAGAAACTGCTGATAAGTCCGTACCCTGATTTTTGGGTGAATGTATACTTCACATCCGACGTTGACTTTTTTGTCAGGGAGTATGAGGGTGAGCAGAAGTTTGTCCTTGATGATAAAGGCAAAGTCGCCGGTTTCAACATTGGCGGAATGCTGGTCAGGAAAGTCGAATAGATCCTGCGGCTTAACATTTACAGTCGCATGATAAATGGCGGGTAAATGACGGGTAAAGTACCTTCAAAATATTTTCTGTATCGGTTTTTCAGTCGTAATATTGGTGAAGATTTAAACTCACCGAAATGAAACAACCGGAATTAGGCAGAAAGATCACCGAACTCAGAAAGGGGAAAGGACTCACCCAGGAAGAACTCGTAGACAAGTGCAATATAAGCGTACGGACCCTGCAACGAATAGAGGCAGGTGAAGTCACTCCAAGGAGCTATACTGTCAGGACAATCCTCGCGGCGCTCGATTACGACCTGAGCAGGATATCTGATAATGACGCTGTCAGTAAGAGTTTCTCTGGATGGCTGAAGGAGATCTTTCTCATTGATATCGACCCCGACCGGTCAGGCACTTTCCTCATCAGACAGCTTAACACCGCCTGGCTTCTGGGACTGGTCTGTTTCATTCTCGGATTCCTCGAGGCTGCGGCAGAGTATTTCCGTATGGAAGATGACCGGATGATTTTCGGCATCCCGGTATATATAAGCATCAAGGTTGCCGTCCTCATCTCCTTCTTTTTCTTCCAGCGGGGCTTCATAGTGGTTGGCCATATGTTCAGGAACTACCTCCTGAAAATCATGTCATATGTCCTGATCTTTGGCGTGTTCCTGATAATCTCATATGATATCGCTTCACTGTTTTATGATTCCATTGAGCGGGAATTCATCCTCGGGGCCCAGGCCCTTACATTCGGCGGGATCGGGATCCTCTATGGGATCTCGCTGATCAAACTTCAGAGATCATTCGGAAATGTTCCGGTCGTCGCAGGAATCTTTGAAATTGCTGCAGCCTGCTTCTTCCTTACAATCATACTCTCATTCATCGGTCATATAATGCTGATCCCCGCCGAACTGCTGGAGATCGTTATCCTCTACAAAGCCGTCGAAATAATCAAATCGAAGCAGCCCGTGACCGGGGCAATGACAGACCGGGCAGGTTAGGAGACACATATGAACAATATGCCAGAAAAACACTTTCTATAGTAATATGGCATTATGATGAAAAAACAAACACGGAAGCCTGCCCCGCTCCTACGTAGAATAATCGGAATAGTACTTATTGTTGCCAGCATAACCTCCCTGTTCTTCGTACCGTGGATCCTGGTGTGGACAATGATATTACCACTGCCCGATACGGTTCAGGAACAGGTAGATAAGTCAATTGATCATGGATTTGACGGGATCATTGTGTATGTGGACGAAGCAGGCAAACCACCGGCGTTTTATGCCGCTGGCTGGCATGATCGAAACAACGAGATACCCGCCTACCCGCAAGCCCTGTTCAAGATTGCCAGTATCAACAAGTTATATGATGCCGTCGCAATCACCAGACTGATACATGACAATCGTTTATCCCTGGATAAAACGCTCGCCGATTACTTTCCGGAACTTGTGGGAAGAATTGAAAATGCGGAAAAAATTACCCTGAGAATTATGGTTCAGCATCGGAGTGGCATTCCAAACTTAACAGACACCCCGAACTTCTGGGAAAACCCTCCGACAAGCAGTAAAGAAGCGCTTGCTTTGGTACTTGATCTGCCTGCTGACTTCGAACCAGGTGAAAAGTATAAGTACTCCAATACAAACTATTTGTTGATTTCTGAACTCATAGAAAAGACAGTGGGTTACAGCACTTTCCAGTATATCAGGGAGGAGATCCTGATTCCTCTAGGCCTGAAAAACACCTTCGGTTCGATTCATGATGTAGATATGGACGAAGTTATGAGCGGCTATTACGTTGGCAATGAGAATGATCTGAAGGAAGTAGACTATGGCTCAATGTTGGCTACAGCAGAGGATGTGGGTATATTCCTGCGGGCATTAAATGATGGCTCCCTGTTTGAAGAAGGAGAACAGGAGGTCTATTCCTCCATCTACGTGTATGAACATACGGGATGGATACCCGGCTATCAGAGTATCGCAAGATACCACAGGGATCTTGATACAGTGGTAATTCTGTTTAATAATTCAAATGGAAAATACAATTGGAACATAGCGGAGATAGTCTACAAACGTATTGTAAAAATAGTGAGACGTAAACACGGCTCCTGACATTTTGCAGATGTAACCCAGGCATCCGCCTGCGTTTTGTTCTGCCTGACACATTATCAGTGCCGGCCTGCAATCCCCTGCTTCTGTTTAACTAAATTTCAATGCAGGAATTCCGGCTCCGGCGGGAAGATCTCATCCCTTATCTGCAACAGCTCCTCCCAGGTATCAATTTCCGGATCGACCTTTACCAGCAAGACCGGGCTGAGTCCTTTGTCATGATACTGGAAGGTATTCGACTCCTGGGCCAGTATTTTTTTTGATGCTCCCACAACGAATTGCTCCGACAGGTCTATGACATATCCGCTGAGGGTCCCGTCATTATGCAATGTCAGGTAGTTTCTAAAAATCTCCCTTCGTGTTATATAGATCTCACCGCTGAAGAATTTCCCCACGCTGATCCGGACGGTGACTCCCGGATGTCCGTCATTGTCAGGATCAGTCAGGGAAGGGTCATTGGGGTCGGTCGACAGGGGTTGTGTCGGATCTCCTTCAATACCCAGGAGGCTCGGGCTCTCAGGCCTGAAGATATGCCATACCCCCTCTTTCAGTGATAACTCTACCTCCTGCACCCTGGGTTTGATGGCCCGTACGGCCTCGTCGCTTAATGCTGACGAGGCATTCTTCCGGCTCAGCTTCTGTTCTGCATGCACAAAACGGTCCGACTGCATCAGCTTTCCATCCTCCTTGTAAAATTCGGTAAACCCGTACGAGATGATAAATGTCCGCATTGTCGTCCTCGTGGTGGTGTCTTCATAGGCCACCACATCACAGTGTGCATAGTGACCGACGATCCTGTCCATCGCACTCTCAAGGTTTGCCGGCTGCGTGGTGTCAGCCTCTCCCTGCCCGAAGACATACAGGGGCGACGGCGGCCATGCCAGTGGCTGTGAACAGGAATTAAGTAACAGCAGAATCGCCGGGAGCACCGGGCAGAACCAAATTCTTCTTTTATTCATGCCCATCCAGAATGATATGCTTTTTGGCAAATCTATCAAAAGTCCTTTCAATTACAAATCATTAGTGCAAATTCCTTCCTTGAACAGGTAACACTGCTATGTGATGCACGTGCCTTACCTCTTCTACTACTTAATGAAGAGGAGAAAGGGCTTCAATGCTGTGGATGACATTGCCCTATCCAGGGAAGATAAGACTAAATTGCCCGGAAGCTGACGATCTGCAAAAGTCCCTGAAAGCCGCCATTGGATAAGGAAATAAACGAACCTTTATAGGGCATATAACCGGTTCCCTGCGGAGATTATAAGAGTTTTTACCGCATATTATGCGGTTAATATTTTGTCTTTGCGGAGAATAATTAATATATTTACCGCAAATATTGCGTAGAATGAAAGAATACATCTACCAGCAAAATGACTGGCCGAACTTCAGATGGGACAGCGATGCCATTATTCAGCCTTTAGCTGCCGTAAGACACCTGCAGGGTAAACTGACAGGGAAAATGGAAGCCCTGGGATTCAGGCTGAGAAATGAGGCTGTCCTGGAAACACTTGCCATCGAAGTAACCAAAACATCTGAAATCGAAGGCCAGATGCTTGACCTTGCCCAGGTTAGGTCATCAATTGCGATAAAGCTGGGAATAGAGATCTCAGGCCTCATACCGGCAGACAGAAATGTTGATGGAATAGTGGAAATGATGCTGGATGCGACACAGAACTATGAGAAACCATTGACAGCCGACAGGCTTTTTGGCTGGCATTCTGCCCTATTTCCTTCAGGCTGGAGCGGAATGTACAGGATAGTTGCAGGTAACTGGCGCGACGACTCCACCGGTCCAATGCAGGTTGTCTCAGGAGCCCTGGGAAAAGAAAAAGTCCATTACCAGGCTCTGCCTGCAGGGGATATTGATAAAGAGATGAATGCATTTCTTGCCTGGTTTAACAGGAGGACAGAAGAAGACCTGATATTAAAATCTGCAATAGCTCATATATGGTTTATCACGATACATCCCTTTGAAGACGGAAACGGCAGGATAGCACGTGCCCTGTCAGAAATGTTACTGACCAGGTCGGACAATTCACCCCGTCGGTTCTACAGTATGTCATCACAGATAAGAGCCGACAGAAAAAAATACTACAATACTTTGGAAAAGACGCAGAAGGGGTCTCTTGATATCACTGAATGGCTGCTCTGGTATTTAAGGTGCCTGGAGGGTGCGCTTCAATCATCAGAAGTGATCCTGTCAAAAGTCTTTGAGAAGCACAGGTTACTGGCAAATTTGGCATCTGAAACTCTGAACGACAGACAGAGACTGATGATAAACAAATTATTGGACGACTTCGATGGCAACCTGACAACCTCAAAATGGGCCAAAATTGCCAAATGTTCCCAGGACACAGCACTCAGGGACATCCGGGACCTGGTGAACAGGAATATTCTCACAAAGAATCCTTCCGGAGGACGCAGCACCAGCTATATCCTCATAAATTCACAGCCAGACAGTATCAAATATAGCTGACCTTCGGGTTTCGTCGACTTTAAGTTCCATGTATAGGAAAGGTTATCATAAACAGATCTGTCAGAACAGCAGCGACAAGCAGGTAAGGCCGCCGTCCATCTTCCTGAACTCTGACATATCAAGTTCGATAATATTGTACCCGAGCTCCAGGATCTTTCTCTTTGATTTCGGGAATCCTTTTGCGATCAGGAGGTAATCATTGACCCGCAGGCAATTGGCCGAATAGTATTCATCAGGGTCCAAAACGATTGTGTTTGCAGGATGCGCTATTTTTGAAAACACCGGGGTAGATATATAATTCCCGTTGCCAAGATATGCGATGTCCGATTTCAGGTGCAGTCCTGCCTCAACCCGGATGACAGATGAAGTGAAGCCATGTTTTGCAAGGATGGCCGACAGCTGGCTGGCTCCCTCCCTGTTTGTCCTTTCAGAGATGCCGATGTAGTAATGGTTCTCAGCCCTCAGCACGTCTCCCCCCTCCAGGGTGCCGGGCGCTGTGATTGACTCCGTTGTCCCGAACCCGACCAATATACGTGCTATTTCCTCCTCCTCTCCCCTTCTTGTGGCAGCCCCCGGCCTGGAAATGACCTTCACCCTGCTGTTGACAACAGCCGTATCCTCAACAAAACATCCATCCGGGTATCGTTCATCGGCATCCAGGACAGTCAGTTCCACACCGCATTTTATAAGTGCCTCGCAGTATGCAGCATGCTGCTCCAGGGCTCTGTTGAAATCCGGTTGTCCCAGGTTTGACGTGGTTATCCCATTGGCAAAGTTCCTGCCCGGTCTCCTTACTATTGCTCTTGTGTACAATTTCTTACAGGATTTAATTACTATCAGTATCGGTTACCTCAAGTATAGGCAAATTCCGGGTCAGATCAAACTTGTAAACATATTAATCAGCAAATAGCATTTTTAAGGCTATACCCTTAAAATAAATTTGCATTTTTAAGGTTTTAACCTTAATTTTGTTTTGTATTTTTAAGGCTATACCCTGATGAAGAAGCAACGTCTTATTTTGGAACATGTTGATGCAAAGATATCTCAGCTTAAGAAAGCAGAGGATCTGGTCATTCCGGCAGCCGGGTGGATATACTCTATACGGAAAGCACTTGGTATGTCAATGAGGCAACTTGGCAACAGGATGGGCATAACTCCGCAGAGTGTCAAGGAGATTGAGGAAAGAGAGAAGAGCGGCACAATTACTCTGAAGGTGCTTCGACAATTCGGACAGGCTCTGAACTTAAAACTTGTTTATGGCTTTGTCCCATCAGAAGGCAGCCTCGAGAAGATTATCGAGCGACGGGCCTGGGAATTGGCAAAAGAAATTGTTACCAGAACTTCAGCCTCAATGAAGCTGGAAGATCAGGAGAATAAACCGGACAGACTGAAAAAAGCCGTAAAGGAGAAAGCAGAGGAATTAGGATTGCAAATGCCTAAATACCTATGGGACTGAGCTTAGGATACATTGATGGTCAAACTCCACTTGAGGAGGAAGAGAAAGAAGGACTCCTAATCAAAACCATATCTACCAGGGAGGAGCTTGATGACTTCGAACAGTCAAATATCCAGGAAGCTGTAGAATGGTCTATGAGGCGCAAATTTACCATGGAACAAATCCTCACTGAAGATTTCATATTGTTTGTTCATGAGAAGATGTTTGGATCAGTTTGGGAATGGGCCGGGAAAAAGAGAAAAACGAATAAGAATATTGGCGTTGATAAGACTCAGATCAATGTTGAAATACGCAAACTGCTTGATGATTGCAGGTTCTGGATAGAGAACAATACCTTTCATCCTGATGAGATTGCTATTCGATTCAGCCATAGGCTGGTTAAAATTCATGTGTTTCCAAACGGAAATGGTCGTCATTCACGATTAATCGCAGATATTCTAATCTCAAATGTATTCAACAGACCTGTTTTTACCTGGGGACATTCAGACTTGGGGAAAAAGGGTTCAGTAAGAACAGAGTACCTTAATGCGATCTATAAGGCTGACTATGATGATTACGACTCACTCATAAAGTTTGCAAGGAAATAACTCCCCATCCTGATGGGAAAAGATAAATACTGTTATAAGAAAGGATCGGAGGCCAAAATTCTCTTTTATATGATATACCCTCCAACCAATCAATGTCTCTATATGAATTTTGTGGATTGTATTCCCAAAATATTATAATATTCAAGGATTATAACCCACAGATTTGGTTTTTTAATAGATAAACTGTAACCAAACAAAGCTGCCGACTGCTGACTGGAGACTGCCCAACTCTTTCACTACTGCCTATTGCCCTCCCCTGCAAACCGGCTACTTCGTCTGAGCTTGCTGTAAAACAACACAAACCGGCTTCTGTCATATAATAAAAACAATAGCAGAGAGGTTTGTATAAATAACTGCACATACGTATCTTTCTAAATGATAAAAGAATATCCCCAAGAAATGAATCCTGTTGCATTCGTTGACACGGAAATTGACCCAAAAAGCCTGAAGATACTTGATATCGGAAGTATCAGGAACGATGGCGGCACCTTTCATAAAGGCTCTGTGACAGAGTTCATCAGTTTTCTTTCCGGGACCAAATTCGTATGCGGACATAACATTCTCAAGCATGACATTAAATATATCGGCCAGGCACTGACAGAAGCCGGAATTGACTCTTCAAACATCATTGACACTCTCTACCTTTCCCCTTTAATCTTTCCTTCGAAGCCGTATCATGCCCTGCTGAAAGACGACAAGCTGCAATCGGATGACACCAACAACCCCCTGAATGATTCCATCAAGGCCAGAGATCTGTTCTATGACGAGAAGACCCATTTCGACCAGGCTGATGAAATACTTAAACAGATCTTCTATCTCCTTCTGAAAGACAAAGCGGAGTTTCAGGCGTTCTTTCGGTTTATAGGATACTCAGCGGCAGAGACAGATCCTGAAAAATTGATTCACAGAAAATTTGAAAATGAAATATGCGAACAGGCTGCCCTGACAGGATTAATTGAAACACAGCCGGTTGCCCTTGCTTATTGCCTCTCCCTGATCAACTCTTTCATCAGTCACCCCGAACTCCGATCCATCACTCCTCCCTGGGTCCTTAGGAACTACCCTGAGGTTGAACAGATAATGTTCCGCCTGCGAAACAGACCTTGTGTTAGTGGTTGCAGCTATTGCAACAAAGCCCTGGATATCCACAGGGGACTAAAGCGATTATTCGCCTTTGATTCATACAGAACTTTCGGGGGTGAACCACTGCAGGAGAAGGCTGTCAAAGCAGCCCTTGACAATAAGTCACTTCTCGCAGTATTCCCCACCGGCGGCGGCAAGTCACTTGCCTTTCAGGTGCCTGCCCTGATGAGCGGCGACAATGCTCAGGGACTGACAGTGGTTATCTCCCCACTGCAATCGCTGATGAAAGACCAGGTGGACAACCTTGAAAAAGCCGGGGTCACGCGCGCAGTTACCATAAATGGTTTACTCGACCCGATTGAAAGGGCAAAATCATTTGAAAGGGTTGATGACGGCTCTGCCTCTCTTCTGTACATCGCACCTGAATCGTTGCGCTCGAGAACTATAGAACGACTTCTCCTTGGCAGAAAGATCGTCCGCTTCGTTGTTGACGAAGCACACTGCCTCTCAGCATGGGGACAGGATTTCAGGGTTGATTATCTGTACATCGCTGATTTTATAAAGTCAATCCAGGAGAAGAAAAACCTCGCGGAAGATATACCCGTCTCATGCTTTACTGCAACGGCAAAGCCACAGGTAATTGATGATATCCGCAGATACTTCAGCAACGAGCTTTCGCTTGAACTTGAAGTTTTCAACTCAAAGGTCTCCAGGACAAACCTCCAGTACAAGGTATTTGAAAAAGGAAACGAAGAAGAGAAATATCAGGCATTAAGGAATCTGATTGAAGAGAGAAATTGTCCGGTAATCATCTATGTATCAAGGACACGAAAGGCATACCAGCTGGCAGAACGATTGACCAGAGACGGTTTGAATGCCAGACCGTACCACGGCCGGATGGACGTGAAGGAAAAAACTGAAAACCAGGAAGCCTTTATCTCTGGAGCCGTATCAGTCATGGTTGCCACCTCCGCCTTCGGTATGGGTGTCGACAAGAAGGATGTTGGTATGGTGGTGCACTATGAGATATCAGATTCTCTGGAGAACTACATCCAGGAGGCAGGCAGGGCGGGCCGCGATGAAAACCTGGTCGCTGATTGCTTCGTCCTGTATAATGAGGAAGACCTGAACAAGCACTTCATTCTGCTGAATCAGACAAAGCTATCCATCAAGGAAATACAGCAGGTATGGAAGGCGATAAAGGAGATCACCAGGTTCCGTTCAACGGTCTCCAACTCGGCCCTGGAGATTGCGCGAAAGGCAGGCTGGGACGATAGTGTCTACGAGATAGAGACAAGAGTTAAAACTGCTATCGCAGCGCTGGAAGATGCCGGCTATCTCAAACGGGGGCAAAACGTGCCGCACATCTTTGCAAACAGTATCCTTTCCGAGAATGCACAGGAAGCCATCGACAAAATATTTACGTCGTCAAGGTTTAATGACAGGCAAAAGCAACAGGCAGTCCGCATCATCAGGAAACTTTTCTCCAGCAAAAGCAGGAAGCATGCTACCGGAGAAGATGCCGAATCGAGAGTCGATTACATCAGTGATCATCTCGGGATTGTAAAAGAGGAGGTGATTAATATTGTCAACCTCCTTCGTGAAGAGAAGATACTTGCTGACTCCAAGGACCTGACAGCATTCATAAGAAGGGGGGATAACAGGAACCGGTCACTTAACATCGCTAAAACATTCAGCAAGATTGAACAATGCCTGGTTCAGGTTTTCGACGAACAGGTGAAAACGTTTGATCTCAAGGAGTTAAACGAAGCTGCAGAAGCACAGGGTTGCGAAGGATCAAATGTCAGCCGGATCAAGACAGTCATCAACTTCTGGGCAATCAAGAACTGGATTAAGCGCAGGAACCTGGAGTTTTCGAAAAATCATGCTGCAATAGTCAGCCTTCATCCGCGTGAACTGATGATTGAACAGTTGAGCAGGCGAAATAAGCTGGCAAGGTTCATCGTTGAATTTCTTTATCAAAGGAGTAACCTTGATTTATCCGGGGAGGATGCCGGGAAAGAGGAGGTGCTGGTTGAGTTTTCGGTACTGGAACTGAAAACGGAATACGAAAGACAGCAGGGACTTTTCCAGACTGAAGTATCGGTTGGTGACATTGAAGACACTCTGTTTTGGCTGTCCAGGATTGACGCAATCAAAATTGAAGGAGGATTTCTGGTGGTGTACAACAGCCTTACGGTTGAAAGGCTTGAGCAGGACAACCGTAAGAGATACACGGTTGAGGATTATCAGAGTCTGAACAGGTTCTATGGGAACAAGGCTCAGCAGATCCATATCGTGGGGGAGTATGCCAGAAAGATGCTCAGCGATTACAGGGATGCCCTGCAGTTCGTCGAAGACTATTTCCGGCTGAACTACGCATCATTCCTGCAAAAATATTTCAGGGGAAGGCATAATGAGATTTCCCGTACCCTGACGCCGGGGAAGTTTCGCCAACTGTTTGGTGAGCTTTCTCCCGCCCAGCTGAAAATCATCAATGATTCTGAAACACACTATATGGTCGTTGCAGCAGGTCCGGGCAGCGGCAAAACCAGGGTACTGGTTCACAAGCTGGCCTCCCTCCTTCTGATGGAAGATGTCAAGCATGAACAATTGCTGATGCTTACTTTCTCAAGAGCGGCGGCTACGGAATTCAAAAAGCGGCTGATCAGGCTCGTTGGCAACGCAGCCAATTTCATTGAGATAAAAACCTTTCACTCATACTGCTTTGATCTTTTGGGTAAGGTTGGCAATCTTGAGAAGTCCGATGACATACTGAAGTCAACCGTTGAAAAAATAAAAAATAAGGAGGTCGAACCGAGCCGGATCACGAAGACAGTCCTGGTAATTGATGAGGCACAGGACATGGACGAGGATGAGTTCAGCCTGATTACGGCTTTGATGGAGCATAACGAAGAGATGAGGGTTATTGCCGTCGGGGATGACGATCAGAACATCTTTGAGTTCAGGGGATCAAGTTCAAGATTCCTTGAGCAGTTTATCAGGGTGCACCAGGCAGCCAAATATGAGCTGATTGAGAACTTCAGGAGCAAGAGCAACCTCGTTGCTTTCACCAATCAATTCGTAACGGGGATAAGTCACAGGTTAAAAAACACAACCATTGCTGCCCGGCAACCTGACAACGGAGAAATAAAACTGGTTCGTTATAATGACGGGAATCTCATCGTTCCGTTTGTACACGATCTGCTCAAAACCGAACTTTCAGGCACAACATGTGCACTCACCAGAACCAATGACGAGGCATTGCAGGTAGCAGGACTGCTCCTGAGAAACAGAATGTCGGCCAGACTGATCCAGAGCAACGACGGATTCAATCTGTTCAATCTCGATGAGGTCAGGTACTTCTTGGGTCAGCCGGGCCTGACCGGCAACGTTGTTAATATCACCGATGAAGCCTGGGAAAATGCAAAGCGTGCACTGGCAGAGAGATACCGCCGCAGCACTAAATATGAATTGTGCAGGAATCTCATCAGGGATTTTGAGACTGCAAACCCAAAGATCAAGTACAAGTCAGATCTGGAGGTCTTCATCCGCGAATCAAAGCTGGAAGATTTCTACGGTGAAAATGGGGAGACGATCCTCGTTTCCACTATTCACAAGGCAAAAGGGAAAGAGTTTGATAATGTTTTCATGTTGCTTGAAGACTTTAACCCTTCGACTGACGATGCCAAACGGCTGCTGTACGTTGCCATGACCAGAGCAAAGCGAAACCTGACCATACATCTCAATTCAGATTTCCTCCTCGCACTGTCAGCTGAAAACATGAAGAGAATCCCGGACAGGGAGATCCATTCACCGCCAGTGGAAATGGCAATGCACCCTGGATTCAGGGATGTATGGCTCGACTACTTCATCAGCAGACAGCATCTGGTAAACAAACTTACAAGCGGAGACACTTTGATCGTGAACGGGGAAGAGTGTTTAAACCCGGAAGGCAAATCCGTCCTTAAATTTTCCCAACAGTTCGTTAAGCAACTTGCAGAGCTGAAAGACAAAGGCTACGAACTGAAAAACGCCAAAGTGAATTTCATTGTTCACTGGATGAAAGAAGAAACCGGGCAGGAGGTAAAGATTATTCTGCCAGAACTGTTGTTTGAAAGGAACAACTAACAAATTTCAGTATATGCCCAAAACCAAAAACGCCTACCTGAGGTACCTCCAGATTCACTCGCAGATAAAGAGAAACCGGTACAGGGAGGGCTATCCGACAATTGAAGACCTTTGGCAGTATCTGCGCGATGAGGGTTACGAGGTATCATTCTCCACCATTGAGAAAGACCTCTGTTTCCTGAAAAACGAAAGAGGGGCACCGCTGGCATATGACCGCAGGGAGAAGTGCTACAGGTACACCGAGGACTGGGAGTTCGATGTTCCCCTGACTCCGGAGGCCGTAAGAATCCTCCAGATGACCCTGCACAAGCTTGAAATCTTCGGCGAAGCGCAGGAATTCCGTATGGTCAATGATGCCATTGAAAAACTGTCGGACCATTTTCAGATTATCAGGCAATATCCCGACGACAGGCTCAACAAGTACATCCTCTTTGAATATACGAAAGGCTTTTCGGGGAAGGAGCATCTTTCAAGGATCTACGAGGCTATCTATGAGAAACGGACAATCATGTTCAACCACTGCCGGTTTGACACCGAAGAACCCACCCAGCGCACTTTGCAGCCCTACATCCTTAAGGAACACCGCAACCGCTGGTACGTCATCGGAAAGGAAAACGGCACCGCCAGGATCTTCGGACTGGACAGAATAAGCAACCTTGCCGTCACGGACAACTGTTTCATCCAGGAGTCTGCCTTCTACGATGAAATCTTCAACGTCCTCCGCGATGCGGTTGGCGTCTTTGCCTTCGGATTTGAATCAGAGGATGTAGTCCTCCGTTTCAGTCCTGACGAGGCACCGTATATCAAAACCCTCCCGCTCCACCGCTCCCAGCAGCCGGTAAATGATAACGAGACCGACGGCTATACCGTGAAGCTTCACGTAAAGGTCACTGCAGAATTCATCAACGACTGCATCCTCCGTTTCGGGGACAAGGTAAGAGTCATATCCCCTCTCAGCCTGGCAGAACATGTCGCCGGAATATGGAAGCAGGCCATTGACCGATACAACACCGGCAATACTGTCTGACCTTCATCTTTCTGTACAATAATTACAAGCTTGTCAGTCTGTAAATAGATTGAGGAGTACCGCTTTATCTTGGCCGAAAATTCAAGGTCATGATAAATGCATCTCATACCTCGCTAAAAAGGCGTGGAACGCTCCGCCTTGCCTTCAGTGTAAGCGACACCGCAGCCGGATCATTCTCCATTGGCCGTCGTGGGTTCCTCATCGGTAAGAACGGCGAACCAATTCCCTACAGGGTAATCATCTGTTCCCGCACCGGCAAGGGTGTCATGGAACTGGAACGGCCTTCAACTTTAAAGAGAACATGAAATCATAAAAAACAAAATAATATGGATGAACTTGTCCTCCCCAATCATCTTGCCCGTCTGGAGAATATCTCCCGTGCGGCAATCAAGAGCGAACTTAACCTGCATGCCCTCGCCAGGGTTCAGGGCGACATTGATGCTATTGCATCATTTCTGGGCATAACAACTGCTCAGACAATTCTCTTTGCGGTGATAGCAGACCTAAGCCTTCAGCGTACTGTTACTCTCGAGGGACTTGCCAAGCATTTCGACTGCAGCGTACTCAGGCTGGTGACATTCATGAAGGAGACGGAGAACCTCGAAAAGAGGGGATTTGTGAAACGCCTGATACGACGGAGGGGACGGCGGCCTTCATACAACGACATCGGTTTTACCGTCCCGGCATTTGTCATTGACGCCCTCCTCCAGGGAGACGCTGCAAAGCTAGAGGCTGCCACAAGGTTTGACCTGCCTGCATTTCTGAAGCAGGTTACCGATCTTATCGACGAAAGGGAAGAAAACACTATAAGCACTTCACAGGTCCTGGAGGAGGTTGGTTTTCTCATCGCTGCCAACAAACAGCTTCCTTTTGTCAGTTATGTCGATAGTGGTCTGAAATCAATACTCAGCAAGTGTGCCGTCTTCGCCTTTAGCTTTGTGAGGCTCAAGGGACAGTCAAGTGTCGATTTCGAAAGCTTTGCCAACTCCCTTTTTGATGACCTGAGCCAGCAGCTCGAATTCTGCCAGGAGCTGGCATCGGGCAGGCACGAACTGGTTAAGACCGGTTTTATTAAGCTCATAGCCTCGGAGTTTGACGGCGAAAAGAGTGCCTCGCTCTCCCTAAGGACAGCCAGGGAACTGTATCACTCTTACCCCAACCTTCTTAAACCGGAGAATGACAGATCCGGACTGATTGATTACAAATCGCTTAAAAATAAGAACCTTCTCTTCTGTCCCGAATTGCAGGAGCAGCTTGATCTGCTTGAGGATATAATGAGACCCGTGAAGTTCAGGTCGTACTGCAGGCAGCTGAAGCGGAACGGCCTTAGCAGCGGCATCACAGCGGTCTTCTCCGGTGAACCGGGAACCGGGAAGACCGAAGAGGTCTATCAGTTGGCACGAAGGACAAAGCGCAGCATAATGATGGTTGATCTCTCACAGATGCGAAGCAAATGGTTTGGCGAGAGCGAAAAGCGGGTCAAGCAGGTTTTCGACGATTATGAGGCCATAAGGAAGGCTAGTCCTGTGGAGCCCGTTCTTTTCATCAATGAGGCCGACGGACTGCTGACCAGGCGCATCGACCTGAGTGCCAGCAACGAGTCATCGGACCGCGTGACCAACACAATGCAGAACGTACTCCTGCAGGCCCTGGAGAACTTCGAGGGGATCCTGATTGCCACCACCAACCTGACCGGCAATCTCGACAGGGCTTATGAGCGAAGGTTCAGCTTCCGTCTCAACTTTTCAAGGCCTGACAAACACATCAGGGCATCCATCTGGAAAGAGAAGCTGCCAGACTTGACTCATGAGGAAGCACGCCTGCTGGGTGAAAGGTTTGAGATCTCAGGAGGGGAGATAGACAATCAGGTAAGGCAGGTACTTCTGAAGAAAGTGCTAAACAAAACTGATGCACTGTACTCAACGTTAGCACAAAGCTGCAGGGAAATACATAGTTTTACATCTAAAAAGAAAGTAGGATATGGCAATTAAACATTTGGTTCCGAAAAGGTAGTGTTCCAATCAGTGTGTCCGGAGTAGCAGGTCTTCATCGAAGTAATACGTCATACAATTAATCTTGCCAGATTAACAGCGATTTATTCAATCTTATAAGATCAGAACATCAATGAGACTGACAGGATCAATTCCTGGTATGTATCTGAATAATTACCATAATACTGCGAGTCAGATAAATTGCCCAGGTACAGACTTTTGCCAACATTAAACTGAATGTGATTGATGCGTAATCCACCACCATACTCATAAGTTACGGGCAATGAAAAAATGTCAAAATCCGGATTGGTTAGAGCATTGAGCCCAACTCCTCCGTAAACGAAAATATTAAACCATTTTGAAAAATTCAGACGATATTCCAAATGCAAAGGGACATAGAGTGAATAGGCATCAAAACCATAATCAAAGAATTCAAGATTAGAGATATTATTAGAATATCCCAAGAAATTGATTCCGGTATTAATGCCAAAACCATATTTAAACAATGGTTCAGCCTTCAGTCCAAACTGAATGACATCCATAGTATGGTAATAATCAAATGTCTGTTGTGAATATCCCAAAGTCAATCCCCAGGTATCGTGTGTTTTCGGGCAATTAAAACATTCATTTGCATTGCCTGGAGATGCTGTTTTTTTAGGACTGCTTAATTGTTGAGATTCAGAACCTGTTCTGGCAGATTGTTCAATATTAATTCTCACTTCTTCGTCTCCCGCGGTAATCTTAAACCAGGCTTTACGGCTTGTGAAGGTTGGATTTGAAAATACCGTTACTGTAAAATAGTTTTTGTAGGGCTTAACGATACACCACAAGGGGATATAGCCATAAGGAACAGAATATTTACCTGCGTCTGAATGCACTTTTATTCGTTCGCTGGTTCCACCGTTAGAGCTAAAATACAATGTAGTTTTTGATACGGTTAAATTTGTTGCCTGTTTTTCCTTTTCTTGCGTTATCCCTTCGCCTGCGTTGATACGTGCTTGAGCATCATCAGGGTCAATGCCTGCTTTTATCAGGTTTTGGCGGCGTTGTTGTTGAACTCCGTATTTATTGTTCCTTATATCTGCAAGTTCAGCAGCCGTGGCTTTGCGTAATTTTGGCGGATTAAGTGCATTATCGCACTTCCCAATTTGTGATTGTGCGTAGTTGTCTTTTGGGTTACTGTCTAAGACCTTTTGATATTCTTCTTTGGCGGTTTTATAGTTTTTGACAGAAAATGCCTGATCAGCATATTGAATATGCTCGGCACACCACCTTGCCCGAGTGAGTTTAATTTCGGCAATCTGTCTGTCTTTACCATTTGCATTTTTGAAAGCATTATCGTAATGAGTTACGGAACAATCGTAATCACCATTGGCAAAACAGCGGTCGCCGTCTTGAATGTAAGTCTGGCCTGTCGCTGACATTGTGCTAACAACGGCAAAGAACAGAACGATAAATTTTTTCATTTTTACTCTAATTTTCTTAACAAATCGGAAACATCAGCATCGGCATCGAGCCGTTTGCGTTTTATAATCTCAAGCACTATATCGTACAAATATTGATATCTGTCATAATCGTAATAATTATACATGTAATCCGTCAGTATGGTTACTATTTCATTAAGCTTCAGTTCTTGAATTTCGGAATCACTGCCTGCCGATTTGCGGTTATCCAAATCGACAAGTTTACTGATTGTTTCCTTGAGAGCATTGTTGAAATCCCGGTAAAATTTAATATCCTCTTTAAGTAAGCCTAGCAATTCAGAATGGCGCTTGATTTGGCTTAATTGGGTTTGAGCATTCTCGATTCGGACTCCATCATATCTTTGAGAAAGTAATTCCAGTGCATTGAAATAGTCCAGTAAATCATTTAAAACCGGTTCTACTTCCGGGTTATTTCCAATAAGTTGCATATCACGGGCTGCCGATTCTTTACCTGAAGATTTTATTATGTCATCAAACGATTGGGTTTTGTACAAATTTGCAATGCTTGCAAAAGCCTCTGCCTTGCCTTCGTTTTTTGCATTTTCTGCCGAAATTCTTGCACTGGACTTTAGGTCAGAAATTTGCTTATCCTTACCTGCAATAGATTGCTTCTGCTCCGAAATTACGGTATTCAAACTATCTGCTTTCGTTTTTAATTCATCTCTCTCTGCTTTGATCTTGGTTTTGTTTAAAGTCGAAACTTTTCTTTCCAGAGCAGATATTTCATTCTGTAACTCTTTAATCTGTTTTTGCAAAGCGAGTGTATCTTTTTTATAGGCACCGCTCAACTCAGAAGAATTTTGTTTTTCTACTTGCAATTCAGTTTTTAATTTGCTGTTTTCGAGTATTTTTTGCTCATATTTTTCTAACAGCAAAGAATCGGTCTGGGAATAAGCCGGGATAACAGCAGAGATTAATATTGATAATACTATTTTCTTCTTCATCTGCGATGTTACTGATATGTATAACTATATGCATTGGCATTATCGGCAATCCATTTTATTAACAATTTGTTGTATTCGTTGTCTAGGTTGGATACATTGTAAACGACGTCATCCAAAGCTTCTATTTCATTTTTTATTGGTGTATACAGATTGTTAAAATAGTCGTTTTGAGAATTGTAGTTTGGATACATCCCTGACCAATTATCAATTTTCCTGTCTAAATAATACACATGCTTTTCGAATAAGACCTGAGGAACTTTCCTTAGCTCATCGTGAAGGCGGATACAATTATTGACAAATACGTTTTCCAATTTGTTGCCAAGTAAACTATTGACGCGATCGATTTTGTTTTGCACATCCGCAATGGGGAAGCGGGCAGACAAATCTGTTTCTGAATAGTCAAAACTATAACAAGACGAAATAAAAGACTGAATCTCAGCGTACTTGTCTAAAACCGTCTGTAAGGTAGTAAATTCATTGTCCACAGGGCTTCCTTCGACAAGCAGCCTCGAACTTTTCAATTCATTCTTTTCTGCCTGAATAAATGCCAGGTCATCGGGATTCCACTGAGAGGCACAAAAAAATGTTTTTGACTGAAAGATGAATTTTTCTGCGTAAGTGACATAGAGATTACTTTCCAGGTTTTTCTTCTCCTGATCGTTTACCGCAGGATCTGTGCTAAACCGTTTTCCCTTATGGAATTCGTTAATTTTATAGGCGATTTCTCTATATGAATCCTTGCAGAAAGCGTTGTCAGGCTTTGATTTGAGTTGTTTAATATCCGTCTCTATTTGTTCTATAAAAGGATTTTCTACTGGTTTTACCGTACCCGGGGGTCTAATACTCTGTATCCAAAAGAAAATTCCTGCTAGGATTGCCATTACCACGATTACAACTAATGTGATTTTCAAGTTATTCATTGCATTTCTATAATTTGAGATAGAGTTTTTTTATCCTGATCAGATAACTTACTTACATACTTAATTTGATTGTCTTTCTTGTTGCACTCTGAATCTACAAATTCCATTAATTTGCTGTTTTTTAAAATATCATCATTTTGAAGTTCTTTCTTATAGGACCAATACGTATTATTCCTCGACCCGTCTAATTCCCAAAGTTTCAAGTATAATTCAATGCTTGCTTCTATTCTTTTATCATTAATACCAGAATCTTGCAGATACAGCATTAGCCTATCATATGCTACCTCGCCACCTTTTAAATAGTTTTCTATTTCGGAAATTTTACCGGAAGGCACAGTTTCTCTCTGAACGGGCGAGGTACCAGTTTTAATCTCCTGCTGTATGATTTGGTCTCTGGTTTGACCGGATTTTGCAGGCGTGTCATTATTCGGTATAGGGTTATTTTCTGCTTTTTCCGGTTCTTGAGTTAGTCCCGTTGATTTTTGTTCTATTTGACTAAGAATGGCATAGATAGAATCTGCTATTTGATCCAAAGTATCAGGATGAAGAGTATTGCCATTGACATATTCAGTAATTCTTTGTGTGGTACAAAGTGCTTCTCCATTTTCGTTACCAAAGATTTTAAATAGAGCCAAAATAGCAAAGAGAAACACAAGTGCACTCACTATTGATCCAGCAACAACAGCTGGTTTAGAGAAAATAGTCTTTGCTTTTCGGCCATAAATTTTTGGCTTTCCCGGTTGGTCGGAGCCCGGTTGATGCCATCCATGGCCATACGGATCTGGTATAATTGGCAGTCTTTTGGACCTTGTAAGAGTGAAAATGATTTCATCCTCGTCTCGTGCAGGACAGAATTTTCTATATTCAGAATCATCATACTCCCTCATAGAGTGAATTTGAATATACCAGTCTTTGTATATTTCATCATCAAGGAAGTCTATTTTGTCTGTAAAATCATTGATGCCTTTACCGGTAATATGGACCCGAAAATGGGAAATGTAATCACCATTTTCCATGTCCTTAGCCTTAATTTTCACGACTCTTTTTTCAACCAGTTGCAAAAGAATCGAAGGCTCTGAGCAATTTTGGGGTATAATTCTTACTAAATCAGAAATCAGGTTATCCCCCTTCCGGGCAGCGATTTTATGCTCTCTGCCGAGCTCTTCACCAGAAAAAGTGTAATCCGGAATATTTTGCGAGGGCTGTGAATCAATCTGAATTTCGGCGTCAGTGACCTTTACGCCGTCCTTTTTTGTTACAACATCAAAAACAATTTTTTTTGTTACGGGGACAGGTTTTAGAGCATCATAATTAATTATTATATTATTTCCTTTTACTTCCAGATATTTGTGAATATCAGAATCACGGTTTATTATAGTCCCTGTTGCTACTATGGGCTCGTGGTAATCTTTTGTATATCTGATTTCTACCTGCCATTTTGCTCTGATCCGGTTATAGTGCTTTTCCTCCGAACGAGGCTTGCCGTCGGCAATGATACTTAAGCCTTTGAAGTATTTATAATTATTAAGATAATAGTATTCGTTTTTCAAATCAGGATTCACTTCGACGCCTGAATTTCTCAGTACATTAAGAGGATTTGAAACTCCCTGCAAATTACTGTCAATAAGCAAAATCTGCCTGTAACCGCTATATTCTTCCTGGAATGGCTTGTCTAAAAATTCCATTAATTCACTGTCTGATCTAAAGTAGTGATAAGCAGGATCTTGTGTGCCTGGCGTAACATTATCATTGTCAGGAGACCTTGATTGTAACTTTGAATCAAAATCATTTGCGAGGGAAGTGAATAAACTCCAGTCAAAACCATTTTTAGGCTCTTCGATCCTATTGATGGTAATGTAGTTTATCGCATAGGTGTTAATCAACTCATCCAGGAGAGTCTTCACATCAGCACCCTTAAGCTTTTGGGTATTTGGAACAAAAACAGAAATACCGATTTCACCTAACTGTCCCCTCTCTACATCCTCTCCTATAATATATTTGGTAAAAACACAGCCGTCATCAACAAAAGCAAGCGTATAGAACTTCTTCCCGTAGTATACGTCATAATTATTGGCGCTTATTGATTGAATATCACTTGCATATGAATAAAACTCCGGTGGGGTTGGTCTAGGGAATAATACAGTATATCCGCTTTTCCTTCCGTGAATTAATATTTTCATTTTAGTTTACTTGTTTAACACATCCAAAATACTTTTTCTCGTGCCAGGTATGCGATTCATCAGAATTTCCACTATACGTTCAGCTGAAGTACCGTCAAAATCACATATGCCTCCGAAATAAACTCTCCCCAACGAAAAAGGTTCCACAGTTAATTTTCCACCGTTTATGCTATACTTTCTGCAGATGTCCCTCAGAGTATTGATAAAAGCTAAGTAATCATGTCCGTTTAAATGTTTTTTTGCGTATTCCATCCATTCATTTCTTTCAACAGGGTTTCCCTCATCATCGCGCATCAGATCGCTTTTTGTGAGAACCACGTATATGGCATCGGTTGAATTATCGAATACCGCATTATTCTTGAAATAGTTGGAAGCATCAGCCAGATAGTCGCTTTGTTTAATCCCACTACCATCTGGTTTGTTTTCACGGTCGAAGTCAATAAAAAAGAAATGAATTTTCCGGTTATTGCTTTTGAGAAAAGTATTCAATGAATTGAAAGTACTTTCGTGTGATCTTGTAGGAAACTGCTCGTTTGACATAATGTTAATAAAGCATCGGAAGACCTCTCCGCTCAATTCAATCAGTGATACTGAACGGCTTCTGCTTTCATTTGGCTTTTTCAGCGTAAAGGGCAGATACTGAGTGGATTCAAGCGGCGTTGGTGCGGGAAGAAAGTCATTTGCATCTCCATCGTCAGAGAAAATGTTTTTCAGGTTAGTTGCGTATCTTTTGCCGGGTCCCTTAAGAAGATTAAGATAACCTCTTTTTTCTGCCATGTGAAGGATAGCGCCCAATGCACAACTTTTGCCTGAACCTGTGTATCCCCAAAAATACACTTCGGTAAAGCCATCAGGAATAGAATCAGGTGTAGTGCCAAGGTCTAACTGAGGTGCTTTTATTCTGTTTAGATTATCAATGGCACTCTGTGGAACATTGCAATAATCGCGAAGCTCCTGCTCTGTCACCGTGCCATTATTCAGCAAGTCCCGGATTTCATACGGAGTATATTTATTAGGATTACGACGGATATTATCCAATATGCCCTGTCTTTGATTGTTTATTCTATTTCTTTCTTCCTGCAAATAATTGATCCTGTTTTTTGCATCCTGAATGTGCTTATTTCCGGGATTGTTAATGATCCAATCTCTTATTATTGGCTCATCGGCACTGCGAACTCTTTCCCACGCATTGTCATCAGCTTGCTCGGTGGCCTTTATCAGTTTTGAAATAGCATTCCTTTTAGAACCGTCTAACCTCTCCGTCTTTCGGATTTCATCCAGTGTAACAATGCCTTGATTGATAGATTTGGCAAGATCTTCTGCTGACAAATCTTCAACATGGTCTAAAATATATTGCTTATCCATTTTATGATTAAAGTTTTAATTATAATTACAGAACATTTTCATCTGATTTGCCCAATCCAAACAGGAAGCACAAGCCTGGGAAACGTGTACTTCGCTTCGTCACAATCCACGATAACAACATCAGCAGATAGGCCAGCGCAGCAAGCCCGGCAGATAATGGTGTGGGACTGTGTAAATCAGTAAAATGCGTCTTAACATTGTCAAATGACAGAGGATAGCTAAAATAGCTGGCTTCTTCGCCCAATTCCCTTGCTTGCGAGAGTGTAACCAATGTATTAAGCCAATCATTTGAGTTCTTCTCAATTTCATTCACAACACTTACAATACCAATGGGTTTCCAGCTTTTTGTCGTGTTCTTAGCCTCTTGCAGCCATTTGGCAGCAACTTCTTTTATGCCATTGTTAGCAACGGAGTCACTGTAGTTGGTTGGGAACAAATCGGCGTGCAGAGTAAACACTTTAGTGTTAATCTGTATATCGTCTGCAACACCTTGTTGAAACCCGAACGCTCTATATTCATTTGGATTAATATTTTTTGCAGCAGCTACACTTCTTAGCTTATTTCTGTAATGCCTTTGACGTTCTTCAGCATAACTTTCATACGCAGCAAACATATTTTCTGCCTGAGAAATGGTTGCCTGGAGTTTACTGTTGATCTCCGACTTTTGCGCTGTCACAGTGAAATAATGATTAAAAGGAGAGGCTTTCGTTAGAAAAAACACAGCGAATAAGACAAACAACATAAGGAGTATTACTTCCCCTACAAAGCAAGTTTTGAAAGAACTTTTTGTCCGTTTGAAAAGTTTTGCCCCGTAGGCGGTGCCGAACAATAACAGGACTATAACCACCGCCATTAGTATGCAGCCTTCAGTATGAGGCATACCCCATACTTTTTCATTACTGATATTCAGGAAATTTACACCCAGAAAGCATATAAAGCCGAAAGAAAGGGATGCCAGCACGGTAAGTACATCGGCTAAAGTAAATTTACTTTGATTCATTTGTTATATTGTATTATATTAATAATCTAAATTATCCACGTGATCCTATTCTTTTTAACTCGTTATTCACCCTATCTAACTCCCGCTGCAATCGGTCGCGTTCCTGCTCTAGCCTTGTGCGTTGGTCGTACGCTGGAGGTGAATCCGGATTAGCCGGATTTGTAACTGGCGGATTCTGATCACTGCCGGCATTTCCTAAACTAAAAGTGCAGATATGAACAGCTTCTTTTTCAGTACTGATAGTCCCTTCATATTCAACCGATTTTCCACCATACTTCACTGTAATTTTATATGCATTTTCCGCAACGTTTTCATGCTTTCTAAAATACAAAAGATATACATTATAGGTTCCGTTAGGCGCACCACTCTGTGGCCAATAAATATTCTCAATCGGCTTTTTGCTGTCGGGATATTCCACATTCATATCAATTTCGAGTTGCCCGCCGCTTGGTACACGGCGATTTTTGTACCAGACCGATTCGCTGTTAGGGTCTGTAACTATCAAATCCAAATCGTTGTAGTTATTCCAGCTAAGAAGAACCTGCACGTCGCCAGTAGTAGGTGCGGGGGTACAGTCAACAGTGTCGCCTGATTCTACTGTCTGCAGTGCTTTATCCAACTGCAGAAGTTTGCCGATGCTGCCTTGTGTTTCGGCTCCTGTACCCTGTAAAATGCAGAGTATTTGTTTAGTGGTAAGATTGTTGTTCAGGCTTTTCATAAGCGCTACTGCTCCTGAAATAATTGGCGCAGCCATACTTGTTCCGTCCATAGTTTGATAGCCATTTTTACCGACGGAGGAATAAATACCAACTCCCGGAGCTGATATATCGGAAAACTGTCCATAGTTACTGAAATCGGCTTTGCTGTAAGCGCGATTGTTTCTATCAACAGCAGAAACAGTAATAAACAGTTCAGGGCGGTGCAGAGCGTCAATTCCTGCCAGCATATTATCGTTGCCCGCGGCTATCACAATGGTAGAATTGTGATTTGCAGCAATTCGCATAACATGTCTCCATAAACGTTCCTCTTCTTTGAAGTGGTTGTTTATCAAGTCTTTTTGCTCAATTTCGGACAGGTCCGAAAGTCCTGTAAACTGGCTTCCCAGTGAAACATTAACTACCTCAGCCCCTTGATAAAGAGCGTAAAGAATGCCGTCCAGAACGGAGGTGGTTGTCATCTGATCCCGCTCGTTTGCCACTTGAACAGGCATAAACCTGCAATTGGGAGCAATACCGCAAAGACCTGACCCGTTATCAGCGGCCGCAAGTGCTGTCCCTGCAACGTGCGTCCCGTGGTCAAGCTGCTGAGGAAAAATTTCCTGCGAATGAAGCCATACATTATAGGGCTGTACCACTTTACTTTTAAGTTCAGGGTGCTTAAGGTTGAAGCCATTATCTACAATTGCCACCGTAACTTCTTCGTTCCCTCGGGTAATTTCCCATGCCTGGAGTGCATTAATTACTTTGAGATGCCAGGATTTTTCCTGGTCGGAAATTGCCGGATCGTCGGGTGTTTTGATGCCTTCAAACAAAGCTTCATCGAAAACAAAAAGCTCATACTCCGGAGCAAATGCAGACGGAATTTCCTGTTTCAGTTGCTCACGCTCCTCTTTGGGAATTTCGATTTGCATACGTTTCACAACATCGTCGTAATAAACCACCTTGTATTTTTCATCAGGATATTTCGTTTTGAAATCCTTTGCCAGATCCATTATAGATTTATCTTCGTTATCCATCAAGATATTCAAGCGATTAGCAATGATGGAAGGATTTCCGGGACTTATTTCGGGATTATCCTTTATAGGCGGTAAAACACCCTGTTGCGGAGGTAAAACATCTCCATAGCCCGGAGGTGTTGGTTTTGGGTCATATGGATTGTAAGGGTCATATATGCCGCCGTCTTGTCCCCGGGCAGGATCTTCCCGGAGCCAGGTGCTGTCGTTGTCACCAAGTGCCGCACCGCCACCGATAGGGCGGGTGCAACTGCTGCAATTGCGCAACAGCCAGGAAAGCAGAAGCAACAGCAGGAGGAACAGCATTATCCACAACAACCATTTCAGGCATCCTTTGCCCGCAAACAATCCTATGAGCCACAGCCAGAAGCGTTTCCACCATGGAATTTTTTCGGGTGGGACAACAACAGGAGGAATTTGTTGATATTGTGCCGTAAATTCCTTATCATCTGTAACCTGATAGCCATTTGGAGTTTCATTCCATCCGATAAATTCGTAACCTTCCTGCGGATTAACCTGAGGAATTTCATCATTGCTGAGGCAGGAATTTGCGTCTTTGGTAATAAAAGAATTACCTTGAAGCGTACCTTTGTCACCTGGATTAAATGAAACATTAAACGTTGTTGACGGAGGTACAATACCAGGTTCGGAAACGGCATCTTCCTCCGGATCAATAACTTTCGGGGATTTTCGAGGCAAACTTTTACGGATTTCCGTAATATCCTCCCGCACATTTTCCCTCATTTGCATCCCCCATGCACCGAGAACAACTTTATTGTCATAGCAATATACAAAGCGGTCATCAACCGATTTTAGAGCATCAGCCAGGAATTCCGCCTTATCTTTATCAATTGATTTCAGTTCTTCAATTTTTCTATTATAGTAAGCAAGCGTTTCGGTTTTGATATCCTGATACCTTTTTGCCTCCTCACCTTGCAGATCTGACAAAATCTGCGGAGTATCCAGTTTTGATTTTATTCCGTGAAATTCAATCCTATCTAAGTTCTTCACGGGATATGCCAAAAAATTCCGATATCTTTCATCAAGTTGATCAAGCATTTGACTTGCAGATCTATAGCGGTCAAAAATTGTTTTGCTACCGATAATCTGCAGCGCCTTGAAATACTTCAAATCGGTAGTAAAGAGAAGTTCGTGATTTATTACCGTTGCCATTTTATTTATATTCTACGGTTTTGCATTCATCCAAAATTTTACCTAATCTGGCATTAGCCATTACGTCGTAGTTTGGAATATCGCAAACTGAAACAAATCCCACTTTCAGGCGATTGCTCCAGGCGAAATAATTACGGTAACTCGGCAAGGATTTCATCTCTTCAGGCCTTGAAGTCATTATCTCGGCTTGATTTTCGACTTTGGTAAAAAGTTCCTCAACAGAATTCTCGGTCGGTCCATTATTGATTTCCAGAGAGAGTCCCAGGTTATTCTTTTCGTTTGCCTCCCCCAAACCTCTTATTTCCGATTCGTCAAGATAATCAAAACCGACACTGTTAATGCATTTATTAAGCAATTCAGCAGAAATATCGGCAACAATTTCATAAGGCAAATCGGTTTTGTTATGTCCGTCAACATAACGACGAATTTTCTCGGCTATGCGTTTTGAAAGACCCAGCTTTTTGAAAAGCTTCTGGTACATATCTTTGATATTATCCAAGGAGCTGTCTGCCGCCAGAATTTGCTGAATGGTTTTCTTGTCGTTCAAGGTTATGTACTCAAACCAATATTCGAGCAATGCCTCTGACAACTGCTGAGCATTGTTCATTATTAAATCGGAATTACCTTTAATCAGTACTGCTAAGTCTATCTCTTTCGATTCGAGTTCAGCACGAAATACCTCTTTGCGTTCTTCGGTCGTTTTCTCATAGCGTATACATAAGCGTTCAAAATATTTTTCGACTGTATCGTCTTCTTCAACAGGAACCTCTATGCGGTAATTGCTGTAAATATCCATATTAACAATATCGCGGTGTTCAAGCGCATCTACTTTCTTACGGAAAAGTTCAAGTACCGAACTTTCGTCAAGCATCAGCTCCTTCATCAACTGTCCGTAATTTTTAATTCTATCGGCTGAAAAAGCAGTTGCCAACTTGAATTGAATGTCACCTGCAATGTTTTTTGCCTTCTGCAATTCCTCATCTTTATCGCTGGTGTGGAAATGTTTGAGCATTTCTGCAAGTATGGTTCGCGATATTTCATTAAGTTCTGCCACCATTTTTTCACGGCGTGCGCTATTAATATTATTTGCAGCGGTAGTAAGTTTTTCAATTATCAGTTTTGTGCCGTCTTTGTTAATGCTTGCAGCTTCATCCCAGGATTCAGCAGGATTTGCAAAATGACGTTTGACAAAAGCGTAGTTAACAAATGATTTTCTCAAATCTTCTCTGAAAGCAGGATAGCCTTCAGGTTTTATCTCTTCTTTTTCACTTTTATCCTGATTATAACCCAGGTAAACCTTACTATTGGTTTCAGAAGATTGGTCAAAATCTCTTAGTAGGAAGATATTCTGGAAGTACTTATTTGAAGTAGTCCATTCAACTAACCAAGGATATGTGTCAGTTTTAAAAATTTGTTGTTCAAGGGTTTTTGAGAACCGCTGTTCCCATCTTTCGTCCAATGACTGAAAATTATTTACTTTATCTTGACCATATTTAAATTCCAGATCCTTGTTGAACCAGGTAGATATAACAAATAATGGTGATATAGGAGACTTGAACGATTCGCGTTCTATGGGTGTTCTGCCAATCATATTTTCAATCCACCGGTTCAGCTTTTCTGGCATAACACTTTGAGTCGATTGTTTGTGATTCTGACAAAACAGTAAAGTGTTGATGCGCCCATTACTTGAATATTTATTGAATAAATAATCTACTTTTCCTCTTCTGAATAACACAGTCAGGGAATTATCGGTAATATTATCTTCATTGGTATGTTCATAACGACGGGTTCCGGGAAAATCCAAAAGATCAGTTTTATCCAGGAATGGTTTTTCTTCTATGAAAGAATCTTGCAATACGAAAATCAATTCTGCCGTCAATGCACATATATGTGATTTCGAAAATGTTACTGTTCTGTTAACTCCATTTTCAATGATATAGGCTTGCGTGTCTTCAAGATGGTTTTTGTTAGGTCCGTCATACACCTTATATAGTTCATCCAAACGTTCAACATCAAGCAGTGTCCCATTATCGCGCAATACAGAATCAATCGGAAGATAAATTGTGTCAGTAAAATTCAATAGTTTGAATTGTTCTATTAAATCATTGAATAGTTTTGTTAACTGAGAATTGAAATTCCAAAACAAGGGGAAAACATCTTTCCATTCTTCCGAAGGAATTTTAGCAACAAAAGCAGATAATCTCTCGAAAAAATTTACATCTTTCAAATTATTGAACACTAGTTTCGTAAAATTGTCATTGAAATAGTCTTCAATATCAAGTATGTCATCTTCAGTTATTAATCTCTGACAATCTGATTTGGAAGCATAAATAAGTTCAAAACTTTCTATTTTATCCTTTAGTTCATCAAACCTGATTGTTTTGGTTACATTCAGATTGTGATAATATGCTTCACATATTACCAGTATTAAATCAGTGGGTGAAAGCATTTTTGCAATTAAGGGAAAATCGGTATTCTCATACTTGTATTTTGTGGAAAATCTTGTAACAATTGAGGTTGATTCCATTTCATTGCCTCGTGGATTAATCTGATTTTTAAAATCATACGCATTCCCTTTCCCGTCCGAGAATGTAAAAGATATGTTATTGCTGGACAGTAAAGCACTTGCAAGATATGATTTACCCGCCTGGCTTTCACCAAACATAGCTGCTGCAGGGTTCGCTTCGAGTGCAAATTTTTTCTTATTCAACTTTCGCCGGCAATTGACCATATTTCGGTAAGCCTCTTTCGCTTTATTACCTTCCAAGGAGGTCTTTATCCAGACATTTGATTTTTCTATTATCTCCAGCTGTTTATTTATATTCTTTTCCATAATTGCTCTCTCATTAATCTTATTAATTATTGATATTCAACGAGAAGATACCTGAATCAAGCCAGAAGTTATCTACTTCACTCATGCTTTGAACCTGTAAGCTGAAGAAATTCTTATTCTTGGTATTTCCGTCTTTGTCCGTAACCTCCTCCAGAATCAATTTTTCGATATCTTCGTTTATGTCACGTGAAATTGTGACTTTGAGAGGCATTCCCTGACGGATCATATCTTTTTCTTTTTGGATTTCCATCTGAACAAGGTTTTCAGGGGGATTATCATCTTCTAAACGCCCCAGTACCCGATCTTCAATTTTAAAATTGTTATAATCAAGTGTATAGAACGGTCTGGAAGGATAGGACTGAATATCCAACTGCCGGACTCCGATGCGTAACGGTAAAGACGATACATCAATTGTTGCATGATTGCAATCAGGTGAGATTATTGTACTGAGATATGTCAATGTATCCTCATTTAGTTTACCGAAATAGAAAGTTGTTGGCAAAAGTTTCTTTTTTAATTCCGAAAGATTTAAGACAAACCCATTCAGACCGCCGTTCTCGGAAAGATGACCGATCATGGCTCCGGTTGTAATAATAGATTTCGGATTGATAAAATTGCCATTGCCATCTATAAACGGAAAACGCTTGTCTTCAGGGTACCAGCGGCCAACACGGTAATCATTCATTGACTTCAGACGATTGGGTGAGACAGCATAGTACTTCAGAAACAGGTCAGCGAGCGGCTTGAGTGAAGACGGGCGACCCGAAAGCAACACAACATCACAACTATAGTAGGAAAGAAGTGCTGAAATCTTGCCAATCAGCGAATCGAAGGTTTTTTCGACAATGTCAGCCACAACTTCCCTTTTGTAGGTCCATTGCAGATCGGCAAATTCGAAGCCGAAATTATCTTTGAAATGTTGTAACACAGTATGCGTTGGCGGATTTGGTATAAAAATATCTTCGAAAGTCAGAATTGTATCGTCTTTGTTTTCTCTCAATAATTCGAGATAACGCAAAACAATAGGAACGGATACCTGTAGGTTGAAATCGCTGCGAAGACGGCGATTGCGGAATGAAACACCAACGTCTGTTCCCAGAAAAGGCTGTAAAATTTCAACAGGTTTTTTACCGAGCTGTCTCAGTTTCTGCTCTATTGGTGAGTGTCTTCCCTCAATTACAAGCTGTTGTATCAGCTGTTTCATTAAATCATCGCCTGCCAGATAAAAACTTTCCCAAAAAAGCGGCACCGGCATTAGCGTGCATTGGGCATTGTTGTCTTCGTATTTGTATGATGCAATCATCACATCAGTTGTGCCAGCACCAATATCAACCGAACCGACTGTAAGCGATTTCTTGTCATAATCTTCCAATAACTTGTCAGCTCGAACTTTTCCGTAGAAATCAAAATAGTCCTTTACATTTTTTTTATAGCGTTCTTTTATTTCTGCATAGAGAAAGACGAATTGAGCAGAAGTAGCTTCATCGTAGATCCATTCGATGCGTTCTTCCTTAGCGGAAAGCTTTTTAGAAGACGGAATAACTTGTATTCTTTTACGCATTTCAGTTTCGTCAATTTCCCGAGAATAGGAATTTGCAAAGAATCGGTCAAGCATTATGGCGGCATCCTCGGCACATTTGCGCAATGCAATCTGCTCTATATGCGACATAGCAGGAGGACAAGTAACTATAATCCGACCTATTTTTCTGGGCATTGGTTCATTGCCCCAGTGGTTGCGCTGCTGATAACTATTGATTTGCATTCTTGCCTGCGAAAGAATTTCGAGAAAAGCCAAAGTCATCAATGCCTTGCGTGAATACCGGTTCCTGATTGAGCCATTGCCAAGTGTTCCGTCTTCATTTAATTGTTCCGAAATTCCCTTAATATATATCGGTTGGGTGGTTTCACCCTCTAATTGGACAAATTCCCATTCCTGCTTCTGTGGCTTTTCGTCCCACAAAAAGCGTTTCGGACTAGAAAAAGTACTTGTCTTTTCTACTCCTGCATTCATATTTGTCGCCTTATGTATCAGTCGTTTTGCCTCTTCACCCAAACGAATCATTGAAGGATAAACAAATTGATTGCTGTTTACCAGACCGAATCTTCCACCAAAATCGGCTTCGCGGAACGCTAGGCGCATATCGAAGGAATCCCGGTATTTTTTAAGCTCACCGTTTGCGACAAATGTTGTAAAGTCTTGTAATTCAAGCGGACTTGCCTTTGTAAAATCGCTGTTGTCAAACACAACAGCACAAGTACGGGAATTTCCGATATCAACTACTAAATCGACATTCCCACATGCCGCATTTTGATTGGAATATAAAGTAATGGTCGGTAAATTTCCAAATTGTTGTATATACCTGTTCATAAAAATATACTGAGCCAGGTACTTCATTTTGGGCATTTCCAGTTTTTTGTCATTAATATCTTCTATGCCAAGAAAATGTTTCAATACATATTTGTCCACCCATGCGCAATTCATTTCTTCTGAGCAATAACCAATCAGTCCTTCTTCGGTATTACATAAAGCATATTGTTTAATATAATCGGCAGCATTAGTAAAAATCGGAGTTTCCTGCAAATCCTCTTCTTCAAAACCCTCTTCTTTAAACACAGTTCTTGTGTCCAAAGCCAATAGAAGATTGTATTTCCTTATTTTACCATCCTTACCGTTAGGTATTAGCCTAAAACGACACCAGTTTGTCGGACCAAAATCTGACCGCTTTCCGTTAAGCTGAAAGAACGGCATTGGGAACCAGGTGCCTTCAAACTTTTTCCAATCAGCATCCTTAATTTTACTGACAGAGACATCGAAGAGACCCGAATCCTTTGGGTCGTCGGTATCTTGTTTAATTATGCAACTTTTCTTAAAATCATCATCAGTTGATATTGTTTCCCATGATTCGGTAACTTGATAGTTGTTGTTCAAAATTGCGTAACCTAGATTACTGCCATATAAGACATGTTTCTTTATCCAGATGTCTTCTTCCGGAAAGTAATGAGCAATCTCCAACTTCTTCTTCTGTTCTTCCGTATCAAGCCATTCGTGAAAATACATTTTGAAGTTGTTCGTTTCATCGATTCTCAATGGAATAGAGAGTAACTGAATGCCGGTGTTTGCTATCAAGTTCATGAAAGTTTTATTTTGGTGAGAATTGGTATTTATTCGAATCAATTGAGCTATGGTTTAAGCAATATTGAAACTATGGCAAGTTTTGGTTTGTGAGCCGGTTTGTGTTGTCCGCTGTTACTGTGATCTGGCTTAAGTTTTTGCTTTTATATGTCCTTTGATTAATTTTCATTGCACTGACTTTGTCTTGCTAAACTAGCGATGAGGGTTCATTTATAGTTCTCTGTCTATCTTCTTTAAATCATTCTAAATAACGCTTTTGATAAACCGCATATTATATGATACCATTTTTGTTCGATTAATCTTTTAGATTCCTTATTGATCTCTTTATGTGCCTGATTATTAATAGCCATATTTCCCCCCACAATATCAAACCTGTCCGAGTATCTCCTGCATCGTTGCGTCATCAGTGAATTCGTGCCATGCGAGGTGCTGGTCATTGTTTATCTTCAGGTCGATAGCCGAGATGTAGAAAAAGATTATAAGCGCCATGAATGTATCAAAATCGACCTCAACTGTCTTCATGCGGTCAATAAGGACTTTGGCTATTCCATTTCCCTCCCTGTCAAAATTGTACTCCTCCCAGAATACCCGTCCGTTCATGTATGAAGATATCTTGTCAGCAGCCATGGCAACTCCCTCCCACTCCTGCTTTGAAGAGTATCTTTTCAGCTCGGACTTGAAAAGGATCATGTCTAATTTATACAGTTCGTGGTTGTTCATCAGTTCATGAAAAGAAGGGAAATCCTCCAGCACCTTCCGGGCCTTGTTCTTCATGTGAACCGTATTGTTCTTTTTCATGCCCGCTACGATTAACTACGGCAAATGCTAAAATACTAAAAATACCCTCTTCTCCCTTTATACCGATGAAAGTAATATTTATCTTTGATCAACAACGATCAGTTACAGTTAACAACGGCAACCCAACGGCAAAGAAAAAGGAAGAATGATTCAATCCGAGTATCATCGATTTCAGCCTTTCGAAATGGGATCATGAAAAGAGCGTTCATTATATCAGCAACTATTACGGCCGCTATATTGGATCTGCTGTAAATCCTGGCAGCGGCATAACCGATATGGATATTGCCAATGCCATTCTCAACATGGAAATGACTTCAAAGATGTTCTCCGCTAACCTGTCGCGGAAGAAGATCACTGTAAAAGACAAGGAGCTCAAATTTGTAATATCTCCCCGCAGGGTTGAGGTGACTTATGGATTACCACGTTGACAAAATTTCAGCTGATCACCATGCGCGTAAAAGTATTGTTCCTTATCACGCATTTGTAAACCAAAACTTCTCCGGGCTTGGCTAATCAGAGCCGCAATGACTTTCTGCTCCTTAATCTGTCTCCATTCCTCTGTTTCGTCTTTCCTCAAACACCATATGAATCATAGCCCTGACACCATCACGCATCTGATAATACTACTGATGCGTTAATTTTTTTTTGAATAAATCATATTGTTCTTTGACATTTTGATTGACTTGTAACTCAGTAAGCAGCTCTTTTACTGGCGCTTTATCAAGTTAAGATATACCCAAGATTTGAATTGGTACATAAATGGACAACTTGCTTTGAAGTTGAAATTTAACATAAGCTATTATGAGATAAGTACATATAGCGACCCATATATGGACCTTTACTGTATTCTCAGAATAGCCCCAAAGTGTCTTTATTGTCAGATTCTGTTATATCCACTTGAAGAACACTTCTATTTGCTAACGGTTACGGTATAGGTAAACGATCTCTAAAGCGGATACTTCGAAGTTGTTTGTTATGAAGACAAAAACCATATGTTTTTCATCATCATAATATTCCACCATTCGTAGCTTTTCGGGGTACAACCGTTTTGACTTGGGACCTTTGAGCTTAATGGTCTGATCGCTTAATATGCCTGCGTCAGCATCATCACAAATGTAAGTACCGCGATGCAACATTGACTAAAATAAAAGACCCTAGGGACTGATAAAATCTCAATTGGTTCTGAGCACCCCCTTTTAATAAGTTATTTTTCACCTTTGTCAGCAATTTTCTCAATTGACTCTGCAATTCGAGAAATATTCAACATAACAGAAATAAAGACACAAACAGCTAATACTATGGATGCAATCCCAATAATAGCAATCCCAATCTCTTCTATTCTGTCAGGAAAGAAGTCAAACTCTAATAAATTATCTACGATCAGTAGAATACCAAATACTGAGATTGAAATACCTATCCAGATTGAAATCCTTGTCGCGATCTGTTCAAGTCGCTTTTGAGTTAGTCCAAACATATCTTGTTGTGTTTAATTATTATTAAAAGCTCCCTTTTTTCACTTAATTGCTTATCAAATATACTTACTTTACCTAAGGATTTTACCTTTCTATTCCGGCCCCTTTTCTTTTCGATAAGATTGACATAGAAACAGCAAAAAGCTATTCGATATTTCGCAAGGTAAAGATCCAAAAAATCTTCTTTAGGCATGCCCGGAAAAAGGTGGGGCTCATCCCAACTTATTTAGATGCTGGAGTGAATATCCATTGAAGCCAGATTACATATTGATATAGCAAATGCTTATTAACTAAATTATGGTGAAGGTGATTTCAATAAAGAAATCAGTAGTGTCCGATTAAAATAATAAAAGAAGGGGTACTCCCCGAAGGTTTTCCCCCGATGTTGTAATTTGGTTTTTGCGAAAAACAACTACAACATGGGTAAAATTACAGAAATAAAATTTGTCGGACAGCCGGTTTTCAAACAGATAATGAATTTGGTGGAAAAAGTTGATATAAAT
>Ga0209408_1000354_pt1 | contig 37222 bp, 37 predicted proteins | sample AD_UKC107_MetaG_FD_184422 | JGI IMG/M metagenome (GOLD analysis project Ga0209408, IMG submission 184422) | Active sludge microbial communities of municipal wastewater-treating anaerobic digesters from Hong Kong - AD_UKC107_MetaG (SPAdes)... | ecosystem: Engineered > Bioreactor > Anaerobic >... | reverse complement strand
TAGAATAAGAAAAGAAAGCCTGGATAAAGCGCTAAATAAAATTTCCAGTGGTGGAGATATTGAAGATGTGCTGTTTTATCTGGCGAACAACCTGACAAAAAAATTAAACCATACACCGGTTAAAGCGATTAGAAATGCCATCCAATCCGGCGATACCAATAAAATCAATACAATTAAAGAACTTTTTAACATAGATCAAAATAATGACACCTGAACTCATCGTCAAACTGGAAAAAGCAACCGAGCGTCACGAAGAAATCGCTCACCTACTCTCTGACCCTGATGTCATGTCCGATCAAAATCAGTTTCGTGAGTTATCAAAAGAATATGCCAGTCTGGAAGACTTGGTCGTTACATTTGCAAAACTAAAACAGGCGGAAAGTGATATTAAAGAATCACAAGAAATGATGAGTGATCCGGAGATGGCTGAACTGGCAAAAGAAACTCTAGAGGAGGCCAAAGATAACTTTTCAGAATTAGGAAAACAATTGCGAATTTTATTAATTCCCAAAGATCCTGATGATGATAAAGATATTTATCTGGAAGTTCGTGCCGGAACCGGTGGAGATGAGGCATCAATTTTCTCAGGTGATTTATTCCGCATGTATTCACGCTATGCCGAAAGAAAGAAATGGAAAATCAACATCGTGAGTGCCAGTGAGGGCGAACACGGTGGTTTCAAAGAAGTGATTGCACAGGTCGAAGGCGACGGTGTTTATTCGAGATTTAAATTTGAATCCGGCACTCATCGTGTGCAAAGAGTTCCGGCAACCGAGTCTCAAGGTCGCATTCACACATCCGCTTGCACTGTTGCAATATTACCGGTCATTAGCGAAGTTGAAGCCGTTGACATCAATCCGGCTGACTTGCGTGTTGATACTTTTCGCTCTTCAGGTGCCGGCGGTCAGCACGTCAATACCACGGACTCTGCCATTCGTTTAACACACATTCCGACCGGAATTGTGGTCGAATGCCAAGACCAAAGGTCTCAGCATAAAAATAAAGCTCGAGCCATGAGCTTATTACAAGCAAAAATTACTGACGTTGAAAAACAAAAACAAGCCTCCGAACAGAGTGAAGCTCGAAGACTTCAAGTCGGTTCGGGCGATCGTTCGCAAAGAATTCGAACTTATAACTATCCTCAGGGTCGAATAACCGATCACCGTATAAACCTGACACTCTACAAACTCAGCGAAGTAATGGAAGGAGATTTAGATCAGGTGATTGAACCTTTAATTCAACAAAACCAAGCCGATTTGCTGACAGAAAACTCGTAATATTATGAAAGTTAAAAAAGTAATGCACAAAACAATTTCTTCACTCACCATTTTTATCCTCGTGGTTATGCTCGCTTCTTGTAAAACCACAACAAAATCTGACATGAAGGAAATCGCCGAGGTCAATGCATTACTTCGTAATATCACCGTTGAAGCCATTAAGGAGAAAGACTATCACCAAGCTCAACGCAGTATCAATGCACTCATATTAAATGACAAATTTAGTGCCAACGACAATCAGGAAAACTGGAAATTTATTCATCCCGCACTTGTTAGCTTACCAAAAGATTTAGCTTACGAAGTCATTGAAAACGCACTGAAAAGCAATTCAGTAAACACTTCTTCAGACAAGCTTTTTGGACTGGCAAAAGTTTACACATCTTTCAAAGACACAGAAGCCGCCTCTGAAATTGTTGATAGATCAATTGCATTGGACAAAAACAATTTGGATGCCATCTTCTGGCGCGCTCGTTTATCCGCTATCAAAGGCGACAATAAAAATGCTGAAAAAGATTTTGAATATGTCATCAAAAAATCACCTCAGAATGAAGAGTATCTCAGCCAATACGCTAGTTTTCTGCAAGAGAATCATCAAGGAACGCAAGCGCAGGAAATGCTTTCTCGTTTAGAGCAAAATCCTGACAATATCTTCAAACGCATTGTCTTTGCACTTCAAGATAAAAACACCGAACAAGCAACCCAACTTTACCAAAAACTAAGGTCTGTTGAAGTCAGCGAAGATAGCGAGAATATGAAGAATTATCTCGCCGGCGAAGCGGCATACTGGCTCGAACTGGATGATGAAAGCATTGAATATTTCAAAAAAGTCAATGGTGGCGAGAGATATATGGATGCCCGGCAAATGCTTAGCCATCTCTATTACAATCAGGAAAAATACGATCAAGCCATCGAAGTTCTGCACCAACTGCAAAATGCTGAACAGGAATATGCCGTTCAAGCCTACCGTCTGGAAGCTACCATCGTTGGTAAACAAAAAAATGATAAAGCCGCTATCCGAATTCTAACCAACAGCCTGAAACTGATACCAAACAATTCCGACCTGCTTTATGATCGTGCCATGCTTTATGAAGCTGACGGAAAAACCAAAAAAGCTATCAATGATTTAGAAAAAATCATTGAGGACAATCCGGAACATGAGTTTGCGTTAAACGCCCTCGGATACACCATGGCAGACCATGATATTGACCTGGAAAAAGCCCATGAATACATTCAAAAAGCCATGGAAATCAAACCGGATAGCGCCGCCATTGTCGACTCACTCGGTTGGGTTCAATACAAAATGGGACAATATGAAGAAGCCGAAAAAAACCTGCAAAAAGCCATGGAACTCGACGACAGCGACGCCGAAATCTATCTACATCTGTATCACGCACTGATCAAACTTGATAAAAAAGAAGAAGCCAGAGAATTATTAAGAAAAGCCAAGGATTTATTTAAGGACAATAAAAAGGTTTTGGATATCAATGACTAAGGTTAATAATTCAAATACCTCATACCAATAACTTAAAGCTCGCGAAGAAATTTATTTTCTACCATGAAGGACATGAAGAATCGTAGGATGGGCTATGCCCATCAATTATATCAAGCAATCATTTAACGATGGGCGAAGCCCATCCTACATTGATCTCAAATCACTAAAAACCTATCATTCTGAGTGAAACCATTCCAACGCTCTTGTCATTCTGAGCGTAACGAAGTGAAGCCGAAGAATCTCGTATTTAACTCTCCAACCATTCTATCATCAGTTTTTTAATCATGGTCTGGTAAGGAACACCTTCCAATTTTGCTTTGGTTTTAAAGGCATTTAGCAGATTCTCAGGAACTTTCATACTAATCAACTTACTCATGTCAGGTTCGCGATAATGCAATTCACGGAATCCTTCAATAAACTCCACAATCTCCTCAACAGACATCTCTTTGCATCGCTCTAAATATTCATCAGAAAAAGTTTGTAATGCTTTCATAGTTTTTTCAATGCCTCAATATCCAATAAATCCTGCTGTCTGCCACTTTCCTGTTTCATCCGAATTAAATCTTCTTTTGATAAAACATTGATTGATATTTGCTGATGTCTGACCCTTTTAATTTTCATTCCTGATAAATCATGAGTTATAACAATGTCCAACTGCTCACTTGGTTTTATAGGATTGTAAAAATTCCAGGCAATCAGATTGCGATTATTGATATATTCATCTTTAAAATTAAAAATATCATCCGCAGAAATTGGCAACCTTGATTGTAAACCCATATCGATTAACACTTTTTCCAACTTCCTTAATACCGGTAACGACCATTTCAAAATAATATCAACATCCATAGTCCCACGAACAGCACCATGCAAACCCACAGCATATCCACCGACCAACGCGTAGGGAATATCGTTTTTGTTTAGTTCTTTGATAATTTTGGTAAGAAACATTCCTTAATTATATATTGGTATATACCATAGATACAATAAATAAACGCAGTATGATTCGATTTCTTTAAAAGTAGATTTTTAAAAAATTGGTTCACGTGTGTTCCTTAAAAACCCTTCATGAACTTCGTGTACTTCATGGTAAAATAGAAAGTTTTTATCCAAACCGATCCCTCGTCCGATTCACAATCGCAACCAATGACAACATCACCGGAACTTCAACCAGAACTCCGACAACAGTTGCCAATGCAGCTTTGGAATGGAGTCCGAACAAGCTGATGGCTACGGCTACAGCGAGTTCAAAGAAGTTAGATGTGCCAATCAGGCAGCTGGGCGCTGCTACATTGTGTTTGAGTTTGATTTTCCAGGCAATCCAGTAGGCTAAGGCAAAAATTCCATAGGTTTGAATCAGTAACGGAATCGAAACCAGCACAATATCCATTGGTTGTTCGATAATTGATTTTGCCTGCAATGCAAAAAGAATCACAATGGTTACCAAAAGTCCAGTGATGGAAATCGGAGCAATTTTATGCAAGAAAGAATTCAAACCTGATTCGCCGGATGTTGCAACTAAGAGTTTTCGAGTGATAATTCCTGCAATCAATGGAATCACCACATACAACAAAACAGAAACTAACAGTGTATCCCAAGGCACGGTTATATCAGTCACACCCAATAACAAACCAGCAATCGGAGCAAAGGCAAAAATCATAATCACATCATTCACAGAAACTTGTACCAGTGTGTAATTGGCGTCGCCTTTAGTAAGTTGAGACCAGACAAAAACCATTGCCGTGCACGGCGCAACTCCAAGTAATATTGCTCCTGCCAAATATTCGCTGGCAGTTTGCGGATCGAGCCATGAAGCGTACAAATATTTAAAAAACAATGTACCAATCAACGCCATAGTGAATGGTTTAATCAACCAATTGATGACTAATGTCAAAATCAAACCATTGGGATTTTTGGCAACATCTTTGATGGAGCTGAAATCCACTTTTACCATCATTGGATAAATCATTAGCCATATCAACACTGCTATGACGATATTGACTTTGGCAACTTCAAATCCGGCAATCAGTTGAAAAACATCAGGAAAGAACTTACCTAAAACTACACCACCGACAATGCACAAGCCAACCCAAACACTTAAATACCTTTCAAATAAATTCATTCTTTTATAATCTCTTGTATGTTTTTCTGATTTATTTCTTCATCTTGCAAGCCAATCAATTGCTCAATCCAGTATTTTAGCCTTACAAATGTATGTTCAAACGCTTGGGAGCGATTTTGTACGACCTTGTCCGGATCGGGTAGCCCCCAATGCACTTTTATTGCTTTGCCTAAATACAAAGGGCAGGTCTCATTGGCAGCGTTATCACAAACGGTAATCACAACATCAAAATCAATTTCGGAAAACTCATCCCATGACTGGCTTTTATACCCCTGCTTTGGCAGACCAAACTTTTCCAGAACTGCCAAACTGTCGGGATTAACTTGACCGGTTGGCTGACTTCCTGCACTATAAGCCAGAAATCTTGACTGACCATAATGATTGAGGATGGCTTCGGCAAGAATGGAACGGCATGAATTGCCCGTGCATAAAAATAGGACGTTGTACATTAATTGAAATTTACAAAAGCGATAATTATAACTTCATATCTCCTGAATTCTGTTCTTTAATCACAGAACTCAACTAAAATAAAACCATGCAGAATCAGTTTAATCAATTTGTCATCAATCGCTATCCGCAAAACCAGTCCAATTTACAAGCATGGGATTCAGCTGATGAATACTTGTTAAGCGAACTGGGTCAATTTGAAGATTTAAAATCTCGGAATATTTTAATTTTCAATGATGCTTTCGGTGCTTTATCGGTGTCATTGTCTGAGCTCAAACCAACAACAGTTACGGATTCCTACATTAGCCATCAGGCGATTCAGAAAAATCTTGAATTAAACGGAGTTCCTGAAAGCTCAATCACTCTGCTCAATCCTTTGGATGAAATACGGTCAGAGTTTAATATTGTTTTGATAAAAATACCAAAGTCACTGGATGACCTGATTTATTTTCTGTCAATCGTACAAAAAAATTTGCACACGGAAAGCAAAATCCTTCTGGCAGGAATGATGAAACACATTCCTAAGAACCTTTGGGATGTTCTTCAACAATACGGAGAGTGCTCAACCTTGCCGGGTGTTAAAAAAGCCAAATTGTTATATTTTAAATTCGTGGATAAAATAACTTCTCCCTACCCTAACTATTTCAAACTACCGGATAGTGAAACCAAAGTATTCAATCACGCTAATGTGTTTTCCAAAAACTCATTGGATATCGGCACTCGGTTTTTGCTGGATAATCTTCCTAAGATGGATCTACCTGAAAAAATCATTGATTTGGCGTGTGGAAACGGTGTGATTGGACTCTCTCTAGCTAAAATTTATCCTCAAGCAGAAATCACATTTACCGATGAATCGTTTATGGCGGTAGAATCTGCCAGATTGACTATGAAAGCTAATTTCAATGATCTATCCCGCTTTAAATTTATCACAACAGACTGTTTGGATGGTTTTGAAAAAAATAGTTGTGATTTAATCGTCAACAACCCGCCTTTTCATCAAAATAGCACCATCGGGACTTTTATCGCTGAAAAAATGTTTCGTCAATCGAAAGCTGTATTAAATAAAAATGGAGTGCTGATTGTTGTTGCCAACAGGCATCTACCCTATTTCCATAAATTAAAAAAACTGTTTAAAAACACTCAAACAATTGCATCAAACCAAAAATTCAATATATTTAAATCGAGTATAAAATGATGTACTTATCCAATTATTTAGAGGGATTCGCATTAGGACTTTCATTGATTCTAGCCATTGGGTCTCAAAATGCCTTCGTCCTCAAGCAAGGTTTAAAGAACCAATATGTCTTTATCGTTTGTTTGGTTTGTGCATTTTCTGATGCCATCCTGATTTCACTCGGTGTCGCCGGTTTTGGAGTTATAGTCAAACAATATCCGCAAATTGAAATCGTTGCTCGTTATGGAGGAGCTATTTTTCTGGGTGTTTATGCGATTTGGAGTTTTAAATCCGCATTCACCAAAAACCATGCCTTAATTGCAAATGCTAAGAATGAAATATCAATGAGCAAGGCAATTCTTATCTGTTTGGCATTTACATGGCTGAATCCGCATGTTTATCTCGATACAGTTGTTCTGTTAGGCTCTGTTTCCACACAGTATCAACCAAACCATTGGCAGTTTGCTTGCGGAGCAATGCTTGCTTCTTTTGTTTTTTTCTTCGCACTTGGCTATGGTGCTCGCTTTCTTTCACCTTTATTTAGCAATCCAAAAGCATGGAAGGTTTTGGATTTTGTGGTCGGTTTTATTATGACATTCATCGCTATTTCTTTGATAATATAGATTGGGATACACTTTCAGAATTATTTTTCAATACTCCAATACGGAATATCACCGAAATGATTGATTAGATAATCAATCAAAACACGAACCCTAGTTTGTAAATGTCGGGTTTGAGGATAAACCGCGAAAACCCCAATTGACTCTGGAACATAATATTGTGGTAGCACAGGAATTAATTCACCGTTTCTGACAAATTCATAGCAAATAAAGTCAGGTGTATTTAGCAATCCCAAGCCATCAAGTGCAGCCTGACATAAGAAATCACCATTATTTGAAATTAATGCCGTCGGAAGATTCATTGAGACATTTTTATTTTCAGAGTTCTTAAAATACAAAGATGATGGTGTATTTTTGTACAATAAATTTTTATATCCTTTCAGCAAATCCTTAGGGTGTTTTGGAATACCAAATTTTGCTAAATAATCCTGTGATGCTGTTAAAATGGTTCTGACCGATGTGATTTTCCTGGCTTTTAAACTAGAGTCATCTAATTTGCCAATTCGTATTGCCAAATCAAATCCTTCGTTAATAATATCTACTTTTTTATCATTAAAGTCGATGTCAAATTTTATCTTCGGATGCTTGTTCTGAAATTCTGTCAAAGCCTTTCTTAAATGTAACAACCCAAATGAAAGTGGCACAGCGAGCTTAATTGTACCGGAAAGTGATGTCTCATCATTTTTTAAAGAAGTTTCGATTTCTGCGATATCTTCTAATATTTTCAAACACTTTTGGTAATATTGCCTGCCACTATCGGTTAAGGTTTGTGATCGTGTCGTTCGATTAAGCAACGTCACTCCCAACATATTTTCCAGATTTGACAGTCTCTTGCTGATTGCCGATTTGACCGTATTCATTTGCTCAGCAGCCAGGGTAATGCTACCCGATTCAACAATCCGAATAAAGGTTTTCATATCTTCAAATTTATTCATAAAAATGCTATAAACAATCCTATTGTTCATTTTTGGAGAACTATAAGTTTATAAATATACAGTTTATTAAATATTTTTCAACAATATAATAAACATCAGTTTTACAAAAAATGATTATGAAACTTAAAAACACAAATGAAAACTTCGGTTCAATTAGCATTATGCTTCATTGGCTTATGGCTTTGTTGATTATTGGCTTATTTATTCTGGGAAAATATATGATGAGTCTGGATTATTACGATCCCTTTTATCACACGGGTCCGTGGTGGCATAAAAGTTTTGGATTGATTATTGCCGGACTTTTTATCGCCAGACTCTTGTGGAAATTTTCAAATCCAAAAGTTATGCCTTTATCAAACCATAAAAAGCATGAAATTGTAGCAGCAAAGCTGGTGAAATTTATGCTTTATATTTTGATTCTCATATGTTGTATCAGTGGCTATATGATTTCCACAGCTGAAGGTGCAGGAGTTGAATTTTTTGATGTTTTTAAAGTTCCGGCTCTTATTTCAAAAGGTTCAGAGCAGGCAGATATTGCCGGAGAAATTCATGAGATATCGACTCTGGGATTAATTATCCTTGCCGGGTTACATATGCTTGCAGCACTAAAACATCATTTTATTGATAAAGACAAAACATTAATAAGAATTTTAAAAACTAAACCCTAAACCAAAATATTTGAGGTAACACTATGAAAAACAGAAAATTTATTATCGCTTTTTTATTGATTATTACCAGCATCACATCTGTTAGTGCTGCTGAATATAAAATTGATACTGATGGAATGCATGCATCCGTCAATTTCAAAATATCCCATCTGGGAACATCCTGGCTGGTTGGACGATTCGACAAATTTGAAGGGACTTACAGTTATGATGCAGAAAAGCCCAACGAATCGTCAGTGCAAATGACTGTCGAAACTTCCAGTGTGAATACCAACCATGCAGAGAGAAACTCTCACATTAGGGCAGAAAATCTGCTCAACACTGATAACTTTCCGATTGCCACATTTGTTAGTGATTCAGTAGTATTCGAAGATGATATCAATGGTATTGTTAAAGGCAAACTCAAGCTACACGGAGTTGAAAAAGACGTTTCCATGAATATTAAAAAAATTGGTGAAGGTAAAGATCCTTGGGGTGGTTACCGTACCGGATTTGAAGGAATTATGACATTAAGAATGGCTGATTTTGGAATCACCAGAAATTTAGGCAAAGCCTCTGAAACTCTTGAGTTAACTGTAATGCTCGAAGGTATTCGCCAATAATTCATCTCATAAAAAACCAACCCTTTGGAGTTTATTCCAAAGGGTTGGTTCATTTCACAGTTGTGAAAAATTAAAGTCTCCTCAAACCATAAGATATTGCCATCAATAACTATTCATCATCTTTAGCGTTTAGCTTGGCAATTTTCTTTAATGCTTTATTCTTCTTTGCTGCTTTAGTGGCAATTTCAACAATTTCATCACGAAGCAAGTCTCTTTTGTCATCCGACATTTTTTGCAATGCGATGATTTTCTTCTTGGAGGACTTCACTTTCAGCTTCATGCTCTCAACTTGCTTCACTGCTTTTTTTGCTTGTTTAGCTGCATTTTTGGCAGCTTTTGCTGCTTTTTCAGCACGCTCAATTGCTTCCAGCAAAACCTTTTCCAAATTTTCTGTATTACTTTCAGTCATATAAACTCACCCTCAATCTTCAATATAATCTACTTTCAATATTTAAAAACCTGTCTAGAATCAATCTCTGTCAACAGCACGGTTGCCATACATCGACTTAACAGAACCCACAATGTTTTCATCCGGTGCATAAGCAACAGCTTCGTCTTTATTTGGATAATCCAAATGATGCAAGAAATAACGAATACAAGCGATTCTTGCACGCTTTTTGTCATCTGATTTAACAACAGTCCAAGGAGCATCACCAGTATCGGTATGGAAGAACATTGATTGCTTCGCATCAGTATAATCATCCCATTTATCCAAAGATTGTATATCAATCGGAGAAAGTTTCCATTGTTTCAATGGATCGAACTTTCTTGAATGGAAACGTCTCAATTGTTCCTGCTGTGTTACTGAGAACCAAAATTTAAACAGTATAATCCCGGAATTAACCAACATTCTTTCCAAATTGGGAGCTTGACGCATAAATTCCAAATACTCTCTGTCGGTACAGAATCCCATAACACGCTCAACACCGGCACGGTTATACCATGAACGGTCATAAAATCTCATCTCGCCTTTGGTTGGCAGGTGGTTGATGTATCTCTGAAAATACCATTGACCTCTTTCTCTGTCATTTGGTTTTTCCAATGCGATTACTTTCGCAGCACGAGGATTCAAATGTTCCATATAACGCTTGATAGTTCCACCCTTACCTGCTGCATCACGACCTTCAAAAAGCGCAACGATTCTTTGCCCTGTTTCTTTAACCCACGACTGAACTTTCAAAAGCTCACGCTGTAATAAATGCTTTTCACTTTCATAATCAAAAAGCGACAATTTTTTATCATAAGGAAAATCGCCTGCCAGATAACTCAACCGTAGTAATTTGCTTCCACACATAACTTTATCTGATGACATCACTTTCTCTGCATCAGTCAACTTCTTAATGACCTTCTTCGCTTGTTTGGTCGAATTAACATCTGAATATTTTAACTTTTTGACTTTTTTGTCTTTTTTGACTTTGTCATCTTTCTTTGAATTCTTTTGCTTGTCTTCCAATTTAATAACTGTATCTTTCATTTGTTATCCATTATCATTTTATTAACCCATCATTGATTATATCAGCACCCTGTTTTCGGAATATTGATTTATATCAAAAAACAAAACATTTGCTCAAAATATTAAACAAATATCTGAACCGTATAAGTTTAATCATACATAAATATCACTATTCAAAAAGTTAATGTTAAAATACGCCTATGAAATTCGTAGATGAAGCAAAAATTGTCGTAAAAGCCGGAAATGGAGGAAGCGGTTCTGCCAGTTTTCGTCGTGAAAAATTCATTCCAAAAGGCGGTCCTGATGGAGGAGATGGAGGAAAAGGCGGAGATGTCATCCTCATTGGCGATGAAGGACTGAACACCTTGATTGATTTCACCCATAAAAAACACTTTGAGGCCGAAAATGGTGTGAGCGGCAAAGGACGACAAATGTATGGCAAAAGTGGAAATGATTTAGTTATCAAAGTTCCGATTGGGACAGAGGTATACGATATGGAAATGGATCGAAAAATTGGAGATGTCACAGAAAATGGTCAGGCTGTAATTGTTGCACTCGGTGGCAAGGGCGGCTTGGGAAATATGCACTTTAAAAGTTCGACAAATAGAGCTCCGCAACAATTCACACGAGGAGAAGATGGGGAGTTGAGGCATTTGCGTTTGGAATTGAAAGTTCTCGCTGATGTTGGACTATTGGGCTTTCCAAACGCCGGAAAATCAACTTTTGTGAATGCCGTTTCCAAAGCACGGCCAAAAATTGCCGATTATCCATTTACTACACTTTATCCGGCTCTTGGAGTGGTTAGAATTGACTCCGAAACCTCGTTTGTTGTCGCGGACATCCCCGGAATTATTGAAGGAGCCGCCGAAGGAGCTGGATTAGGAATTCAGTTTTTGAAACATCTTCAAAGAACAGGTTTGTTACTTCACATGGTTGAGTTGCCATCTTATGAGGGTGTTGATGGACCGGTTGAGCAATTTAAAGCCTTGGAAATAGAACTGGAGAAATTCTCCAATGAATTACAAGGTAAAGAGCGCTGGCTGGTATTCACGAAATCAGACTTATTACCTACTGATGAAATCGATCAAAAAGTAAAAAAATACACAAAACAACTCAAGTGGAATCGACCAGTTTTTGTTATTTCGTCGATAACACATTACGGATTAAATGAATTGAATCAAAAAATTGCAGAGTATTTAAACACGGTTGATGAAGATATTTGGGATTAAAAATTGCGATAAAATTAAAAAAACCATTCTTTGGTGTGCACAAAACCAGAGAATGTGTTACTTTCATGATTATCGTGTTGATGGAATTAATGAAGAGTTGTTGAACCATTTTCTTCAGCAACACTCTTTGGAAGAATTGGTAAACAAAAAAAGTACCACTTGGAGAAACTTATCAGATGACGAGAAAAGCAATCTTAACAAGAATCTCGTGATAAATAATCCAACCCTATTAAAACGTCCTATTGTTGAAAACAATGGAGCAATCACAGTCGGTTTCTTTCCTGAAAAATGGTAAATAACCAACCTGAAGTCATTTTACTTTCACAAGAATTGATTCGTAGAAAATCAATCACTCCGGATGACAATGGTTGTCAACAAATCATCTCGCAATTATTAAGCAATTCAGGATTTGAAATACTTCACCAACGCATTGAAAATGTTGATAATTTTTTTGCTTGGCACGGAGAAAACAATGGTGTCGGTTTGCTCTTCGTTGGACATACCGATGTTGTTCCAAGCGGTGATGAAAAACTATGGGAGTCACCTCCATTTGCGGCTGAACTCAAAAAAGGAGAGCTGATAGGCAGAGGTGCTGCCGATATGAAGAGCTCGGTGGCCGCTTTTGTTTTAGCCGCCAAAAATTTTGTCATTCAGTTCCCACAACACAAAGGGAAACTGGCAGTCATGTTGACCAGTGATGAAGAGGGCGAAGCCATCAATGGCATACAGAAATTCATGCCGATAATTGCTAAAGAGCATCATTTCGATTTTTGTCTAGTTGGCGAACCCTCATGCTCAGAAACCCTTGGAGATATTGCACGAATTGGCAGGCGTGGTTCGCTTCATGTACAAATAATAATTCATGGTAAACAAGGTCATGTTGCCTATCCTGAAAATGCTGTCAATCCGGTTTTTATAGCAGCAGACTTTATCAGCGATTTATCAAAACAGAATTGGGATATCGGAAATGAGGATTTTCCGCCAACCAGTTTTCAAGTTTCCAGCGTTAGAACCTCAACCAATGTATCAAATATAATCCCCGGAGATCTGATTATTGAGGCGAATTTCAGATACAGTCCTGAATCGAGTGAAATTAGTCTGGTTCAACAAATCAGACAGCTATTAGAGAAACACAGTTTAAAAAATACAATCAAAACAAATTTATCCGGGAAACCATTTCACAGCACCAGTAAGAGATTAAAGAACGCTTTATCCGATGCAATTCGTGAAACAGTTCAAAAAGATGTTGAATTTAATACCGCAGGAGGCACTTCTGATGGTCGCTTTATTGCACCATTTGGTATTAATGTAGTAGAATTTGGTTTGATTAATAAAACCATACATCAAATCAATGAAAGAGTTGATGTTGCTGATATTATTGATTTAGAAAAAATATATTTCAAAGTGATTGAAAATATATTAAATAAATAACCCCGATATTACAAAATATAAAACTCATGGATTGGAACTTTGGCCTCATACAGGATTAAAGTTTTTTAATATCAAAACACAGACCATGAGGTGTCTATGAAAATTATTCAAAATACGTTCATAAGTATTGCTATTTTACTAACATGTAATATTGCCAACTCAACCAGTCCATGGTTGAAAAATTTAGACTCTTCCGAAAAACAAGAGCAAATGCAATTACGTTGGAAAGCCTATGGTGGTGAAGTTGATTTGAAGTTTATGTATAAAAAACTGAGTGATATGAAAATCTCGGTTTCTCCAGAACCACAGTTTCCGAACAAGCATTGGGACTTTAACCATATTGTTTATCCAATCAGTAAGAATTCTCAGTTGGAGTTGCAAATGCCTTATGGGAATATTGAAAAAGTAACCTCTGGGTTGCTCAATGTCGATTCTGACTTTTCACTCACTTATGGTAAAACAACAGTCAAAGTGAATTCTTTTAAATTAGTTCCAACAGAAAACCCACTCAATCAAAGTGATATTGTTACTTTTAAATTCATAGATCAAAATAACATCCATTTGTTTACAATTGATAGTGTTCACATTGAGTTCGACCGTGAAAAGGAATTACTCCTAATGTCGAATATGGATTTATTCGCGACTCCTGAATTAGCAAAACTTCTCAATTATCCCGAACTCTCAGGACAAGTGATTGGGCAAATACACACCTATAGTCAATTACAAGTTCCTGAAAATGCTGAAAAAGAATTACTCGGCTCATGTGTCGATCATCCGGTATGGCCACCTCAAGGGCAAGTAGACGTCACTTTAATTGATATCGGTACAGTGCAATGGATGAGAGATATCGGGGCTGATAAAATTGTTGTCGCACCTTCAGCCCGATTAAAAAATGAAGGAACGGCGGATGTTCCATGGTACTCAAAATTTTCAGGGACCTTCGCTCCATACAATAACGACCAACACCCTTTTTTAAACTGGGCTATCTATCGTGAAATTGATGGAAGATTTGAGCAACTAGGCTATTCGGGCGTTAAACATGCGTTTTTAACAATCAACAGTAACTGTACAATCAATTGTGGTAACAGCCATATTTTATGGCTCGGTTGTGAAGATGTCTATGGTACAGGCAATAACGACTCATCAGGAGCATTAGGCCCTCGAGCTGAAATTGAAGCGGATACCGGCTACTGGGAGAGCACATGTTCATTCTTTGATCCTGGTTGTATAGGAAGCCAAACAACCGGATCGAATGCAACTGATGAAAACCGTTTGGTCGTTTACAACGATGATTTAACAGATGTGAATAACACCCAAATGTTCATTCAAGCATGGTATTTGATACGTGATGATGTCAATATATTTAACACCATGGGATACCGTACTATTTCTCCTGTTGACAATGGAAATAGCTGGAGCATGAATGCCGGCACTACTTTTACACAAGGTGCTGCACTGGATAATTATGTCGCTCCAAATACAATGGGCGCAATGGAAGCATCATCAACCGTTGAAACTCGTGAAGGTCAATTCACGGTTGCTGTCAAAGTAGTTGATTTGGGAGGCGGTATGTACCGTTACAACTACGCCATAGAAAACTATGAATTTGATCCAAGGTTTATCGCTTATCATCTTCAGTTAAACAATTCTGCCATACTACAAGACCCTGTTTTTGCCGATCCAGATCATAATATCGGAAATGATTGGCAATTTATTCACAATAATGGACTATTGAGTGTAAATGGAAATGCAAGCAATGAGCAGGATTGGGGAATGCTGTTTAGTTTTTCTTTTACTACTAATAGTCCTCCAGAACAAGGGACAATATATTTAGATGCAGCGCATATCCCAACAATTCCAGCGAATACAACTGTATCAGCAAACACATTGATTCCTCAAACCCCTGATTTAATTTTTGATAACGGATTCGAATAAAATCTATTGATAAATATCTCAGCTGAACTACACTTACCCTTTCGGCTGAGATATAAAATTCCTTTCTGAACAAAAAATTATATGCAATTTGTTTAACAAACCGTTATACTACGCATCCTTATTATTCTGTGAGTTTTCAAGAAAACTCTCAAACAAGGGCCCGTAGCTCAGTTGGTTAGAGCGTCCGACTCATAATCGGCAGGTCCCCCGTTCAAGTCGGGGCGGGCCCACCATCAAATCATCAACTTCCTTATTGTTTTCCTTTCAAATTGTTTAAATCGTAAAATTTTAATTTTTACAGAATCTGTGTTCACACTCTGTTATCATTAGAGCCCTTAAAAACAACAAATAGAAATATGAGAAAATTAGGGGAGACTCTCTCCGTTTTGGTTTTTGTAATGCTAATTAGCAGCTTTGTTCTGGTTTCTATCAGATACCTGTTCAACATTGTTCCGATCAAATTCCAGGAGTTAGTTGTTTATTTGCATTCTATCATTTTCATGCTGGGAATCGTTTATGCTTATGCTAGAAACAGCCATGTTCGGATTGATATTTTCTATCAAAATATGAATAAGGAAAAACAGCGAAAAATCGACTTGTTCGGTACTATTTTCCTGCTTATTCCTTTTTTTGGATTTATTTTATTTTCCTCATACGATTACGTTTGGTCATCCATATCAAAACTCGAATCCTCACCCGATGCCGGAGGATTACCTTTTGTCTATGCATTAAAAACGTTGTTAATAATTATGCCGGTCTTGATGATTCTCACATCACTTTCAAAACTTTGGAGACGTGATTAAATGGAAATTATTTGGGCACTAGGCTTATTTGTTGCGATCGCATTAGCGTTGCTCATTGGTTATCCGGTAGCAATCACACTCGGTGGTGTTTCACTATGGTTTGCTTTAGCCGGATGGTTTGCAGGTTGGTTCGATACCTCTTTCCTGATGGCAATGCCAAATCGTGTTTATGGAATCATGACTAATGTTACGCTCATGGCAGTTCCGGTTTTTGTTTTTATGGGTTTGGTTCTTGAAAAAGCGAAACTCGCAGAATCATTACTTGAAAACATGGCAGCATTAATGGGGAAAGTGAGGGGTGGACTTGGTTTTGCATTGCTGTTTGTGGGAATGCTGCTGGCTGCCAGCACCGGAATCGTTGGTGCAACGGTTGTCACACTGGGTTTACTGGCCTTGCCAGTGATGAAAAAGAATGGCTATGAAGAGTCATTAAGTGTCGGGACAGTTTGTGCAACAGGTACTTTAGGTCAGATAATTCCACCCTCAATTGTTTTAGTTTTATTAGGAGATGTGTTATCCAACGCCTACCAGCAAGCTCAGATTGACATGGGAATTTTTTCTCCGAAAACGGTTTCTGTTGGAGATTTATTCGCCGGAGCAATTATTCCCGGACTCATACTTGTTTTGTTTTATGCCTTGTATTGGCTGATTATTGTTTTCAAATCTCCTCAAAAAGCACCGGCGATTCAATTTGAAAATAAAAAAAACATTTTAGAAATCCTTGGCTCGTTACTTCCTCCATTGCTACTCATTGTTGCTGTTCTGGGTTCCATTCTCAGCGGCTTTGCATCTCCGACGGAATCTGCTTCGGTGGGTGCGGTTGGTGCAATGCTATTGGCATTTGCCAAGAAACAATTGTCGCTGTCTGTATTAATGGAAGTCGGAAGAGAAACTGTCAAAGTCACTGCAATGGTATTTATGATATTAATTGGAGCCGCTTTGTTTTCGTTGGTATTCAAAGGCTTTTCAGGAGATGAAATCGTTCGTGCTTTATTAGTTGACCTACCCGGAGGAAAATACACTACCTTATTTATTGTCATGGTTGCGATATTTCTGTTAGGCTTTATTCTTGACTTTATCGAAATTACATTTATTGTGATTCCGATCATCGGCCCAATTCTACTGGCACAAGGTTTTGATCCTGTTTGGTTGGGAATTATGTTTGCAATCAACTTGCAAACTTCATTCCTCACTCCTCCATTCGGCTTTGCACTTTTTTACATTAAAGGAGCTGTTGATATTGACTCTGTCAAACTCTATAAAGGTGTGATTCCGTTTATTATTATCCAAATACTCGTACTTTGTTTATTGGTTTGGCAACCTCAACTCACTGATTTAATTAAATTTTAGTACTGTGAAAGTATTTCTTTTTATTTTTTGTTTTCTGCTTATCCCAAGTTTAGTATTGCCTAATTCTTTTGATGATTTATCCAATAATTCAAGTTTGGATAAATATGATGAAATAAAATCAGAGTGGTTTTCCAATCAATGCCGGCAACTCATTGAAGATTTACACTTACAACAATTGAAAAATTGTAAGCTTATAAAATCAAAATATAACAATGCTTATGTTACCATCAATGGTGATGTTTATTTTACCCTTTCCATGATGAAGTTGATTCACAATAAACACCAATGGGCGGTTATATTGGCTCATGAAAATGCTCATTTAGAGCTGAAACATTATCAACAATTAGCCGATAAAATCCAAAACCCCGACTTTTTCTTCCCAAAGAAAAAATATAAAAAATTACGCGAAAAGGTCGAATTAGAAGCCGATCATCGGGCAAAAACAATCGTGGAAAAACATGGGTTTAATTCGAATCAAGTTAGTTACTACCTACAACGAATCGAATCTGGAAAAAGGGATAAAAGAACCAGCCAAAAAATTAAAAAAGATGATGCCAATGAAATTATTGATTTGGAGTTAATCGAATCAATTGCTGAAATCAAATAGTTAATATTTTTTTGCGACTATGACTAATCTTTCAGATTCCAAATCATAAGGTTCTGCATCTAATGAACCATAAACATCCACCTCGTTAAAACCTGCTTGAAAACACATGGTTTTCAGCTCCATAGGCGTATAAACAAAATGCTGATAGTTTTTTCGATATACTTTCTCTCCGCTAATATAAATCCATTCATTCGAAAAAACCTGCATATCATCAATCAACAAAGGTCTCTCGATTCGCAAATCACCATTTTCATATTCTGTCAAATGAACTGGTTCTATAGTTCTGGCAAGCGTTTCTTTTCCAACGGTATCGATGATTAAAGTCCCGGTTTCCGAAAGGTTTGCAAAAACATTATTGATTAACTGTTGATTTTCTTCTTGAGTATCAAAATACCCAAAAGAATTAAACATATTTACAATCAGGTCAACTTTTCTTTCAGAAACGTAATCCAGCATATTATCATGCACGAATGTCACTCTCAGTTTTTGTTGATCTGATTTTTCTTTTGCCTTTCTTAACAGAAATTCACTACTATCTACACCAATCACTTTCATACCCATTTTGGCAAATGACAGACAATGTCTGCCTGGTCCACAGGCTAAATCTAGAACCGCGTCTACTTTATGTTCAACCAATGCTAAGACTTGTGTAACTTGCTGTTCAGCGAGTTTGAAACTTTCCTCATCGAACATACAATCATAGAAAACTTGCCACAGCTCTTCATCGTTATACCAATTCATTTCTCTTCCTCAAACAAAAAGAGCTCAAAAAATGAGCTCTTAGTCCATTGATTGACTTGAATAATTATCTTTCATCAACCACAGTTGCATCTGCAGCATTTTTTGCAACCGATGCCATACCATTATCGCAACCACTTTTCGTTTTGTACATTTGGCTACGGCCGATTTCCTGACCATTACTTGCTTTCAACACAAAATATGTGCGACCGTCTTTGGCTTCTCTACACTCAAATTTAGACTCATCCTGAGAGTTCTCTCTGACAGACTCAATTCCGTTCTCACAACCTGATGCCGACTTGTAGCCTTGAGACTGAAGAATCACTTCACCATTACCAGCTTTTAATACAAAATAATCTTTATCGTCTTTACCTTTTGAAATTACAAATTTACCAGCCATAATTATTACCCCTTGATAAAATAAAAAAATAATCACGAAATCCGCTGTGATTTTCGTGGAAAAACATGAATATCAACAGACATTCTATCATTCACATATTAAATTATGTCGCATCTGTTGTAAAATAGAAACTCGAATATTTAACAAAAGTTTATATGTACAAATTCATTCTATCCGGATTTATTTATTTTCTCTTAACAACAAATGTTTACGCCGAATGCTATCTGGAAGAAGATGTTCAGCAAGAGCGAATTTGTCCTGAAACAGAGGTTTCAAATGATACGGTCATTGAAGCCTTTCATATTACACCATTGGAAAACAACACTTATCAACTGGATGGCGATATTTGTATTTCCATGCAAGATCAAAAGGTTAAAACTGAAAAAATAAATTATGACGACAAAAATGGCATCATTGATATTCAAACTCCTCTGATTTATCAAGATAAAAAACAAACTATTAATGCTGCCGGCGCGGTTATGGATACCAATAATGAAAAAACAGAGTTGTCACAAATTTCATACTTTGTTCATGACACCAAAGCCAATGGAGAAGCAGATGCTGTCAATACAGAAAAAAACCGGAGCCATTTAAAATCCATGACTTATACCACATGCCCAGCCAATGATAAGCAATGGTATATCAAAGCCAAATCGGCTGAATTAGACTCTGAAACCCAAATTGGCAAGTTTCGTAAAACAACTCTTTACTTCAAAGATGTGCCTATATTACATTTACCTTATGCCAAACTACCACTTGCAAATCAAAGAATGACCGGTTTTTTAATTCCCGAAGTTCGTAATTCATCACGCAGTGGTTTTGACTTGGCGCTTCCCTATTACATTAACATCGCTGAAAACATGGATGCGACGATTACACCGAGATATATGACGGATCGTGGAGCTATGCTCAGCGCTGAATACAGATATTTAGGTCAGGATTATGCAGGAGAGTTGAGTGGCAGTTATATGTCTAATGATAAGGAATTTGACGATAACAGAGGCTATTTGGAGTTCAGCCACTCGCAAAGATTAGGTAAAAATTGGGCTTTCAACACCAAGCTGGCGAATGTGAGCGATAATCAGTTTTTTGAAGACTTTGGAAATAATATTTACGCGACATCACAATCCTATTTATATTCTTTTCTGAACTTCAAAGGGTTTGGTGAACAATGGAAATTTGCTGCTTCGTTTGATGACTATCAAATTATTAGTGAATCCATACCACTTAACAGACAACCCTATCAAACTTTACCTGAGATTAGTTATTCTTGGTTTAACAACTCTCTTACAAGCACTTTAAATTATGGAGTTGATGTCCAATGGTCCGGCTTTTATCGAGATGATTCCATTACTGCAAATCGTCTGGATGCAATCCCCTATTTGCAAAAAACATTTCAGAACAATTATTCAAAACTGACCCCAAGACTGGCATATCGCTATACAAATTGGAGTTATTCTGATTTAGAATTCTCAGACACTGAGTTCCTTAAGGAAAACCGTGCACTTCCAATTGCTTCGCTGGATTACTCCATTTATTTTGAAAAACAAAATGATGATGGTGGGTTTAGCAGTTTAGAACCTCGTTTGTACTACTTAAGAGTTCCGTATGAAGATCAATCAGATATACCATTGTTTGATACCCATGAACTGACATTTGGCAGAAGCATTCTGTTTCAGGAAAATTCGTTTTCGGGTGCTGACAGACAAACAGATGCCAATCAACTTTCTGTTGGTTTAACACAGAGAAATTTCGACGCCAATGGCGATGAAAAATGGAATTTGACAGTTGGACAAATCCGCTATTTTTCCGACCGAAAAGTAGCTTTGGATGACACAATTGAGACATCGAACTCTTCACCAATCATTTCAGAGTTCAATTATTTTTATCGCAATTGGAAACTCAGCATGAGTTTAAACTGGGATACTGAGCTTGATGATTCTGAGCGCGCACTGGTAAGAATCCAGCATAAAGCGAAAAATAATTCCGTGTTTAACTTCGCCTACAGATACAGACGAGGTAAAATTGAACAGTTAGACAGTTCTGTTGTCCTACCCATAGGATTAAACAACAGATTTATCGCTCGTTGGAATTATTCATTAGATGCGAATCAAACCATCGAAGCCATTGCCGGCATTGAACATAAGAACTGTTGTTGGGCAACACGATTAGTTGCCAGACGGTATGTTTATAATGAACAAGGTGATGTGAATAACGGAATTTATTTTGAGCTGCAATTAAATGGCTTGGGTGCTTTGGGTAGAAATCCACGACGTTTGCTGAAACAATCAATTATGGGATATTCAGAGGAATTTTAAAACATGATAAAAAAGATACTAATTTCGAGTTTACTAGCGACACAATTAAACTCAACTGCAACTGCTGAACAACTTCTGGATGAAATTGTCGCTGTTGTTGAAGATGGAATCATTCTCAGAAGTGAGTTGGATCGTTCCGTCAATAACGTAGTTAAACAATTAAATGCAAGAGGCGGTCAGCTGCCACCTAAGTCTGTTCTTGATGAGCAAGTGCTTGACAGATTAATATTACAAGAACTGCAAATCCAAAAGGCGGATGCTGCCGGTGTGAGAGTTTCAGAGTCCGAAATTGATGCGGCTTTATCTCAGGTTGCCAGACAAAATAATCTGACTTTAGAACAAATGCAAATGGCTCTTGAAAATGACGGTTTAAATTTTGCGGAATTCAGAAATGAAATGAGTCGCGAAATCAAAACTGAAAAAATTCGTAACGGGCTCGCCAATCAAAGTGTCAGAGTCAGCGAACATGAAATTGATTTGTTCCTCGCTGACAACGAATTGTCCCAAAAAGAAGTTCGTCTGAGCCACATACTCATAGCACTGGATGCCAATGCTTCTGAACAAGAAGTCGATGAAGCAAAAAACAAAGTCAACAATATATATACCTCTTTGGAACAAGGAGAAAACTTTTCAAAACTGGCTACAGAGTTATCAGACGGGCAAAAAGCATTGGAAGGCGGTGATTTAGGATGGCGTAAAACCAATGAACTTCCCACTCTGTTTTCCGATCAATTGAAGGTTATGAAAGTGGGTGAGTACACTCATCCTGTTAGAAGTGCAAACGGATTTCACATTATCAAGCTGGAAGACTCTCGCGAAGATGCCGCGCAAATGATTACACAATATAATGCACGCCACATTTTGATTGAAAACTCTGAGTTGGTCACTCCTTCTCAAGGCATGGAAATGATTAACGACCTATACAAACAACTACAAAATGGTGGAGATTTTTCTAAAATTGCAGAAGAAAAATCCGATGATGTCAGTTCAGCACCTTTAGGTGGAGATTTGGGTTGGTTTGAAATCAACAAATTTGGTCAACGGTTTGGAGATGTGGTAAAAAGTCTGGAAGATAATGAAATGTCAGCTCCATTTCAAACTCAGGCAGGTTGGCATATCGTTCAAAAGTTGGGACAAAAAGAAACTGACATTTCAGAGGAACTTAAAAGAGAACAAGCCAGACGCGCGATTCATGCACGAAAGATGGACGAAGAAATTGAAAGTTGGTTGAGAGAAATTCGTGGCGAAGCATTCGTAGAAACCCGAATTTAATTATAAGTGACACAAAAAATTGCGATTACACTTGGCGAACCGGCAGGTATTGGAGTTGAACTGGTCGCCAAGTTAGCTTTGCAAAAGCAGTTGAATGATTGCATTGTCATCGGCGATGAAAACCTGATACGAAACCATATTTCAAATCATAATTTAAATCTAACAGTCAATAGTCCTAATCATGAAAGTTCTACTCAAAACATTCAATGCTTTCACATACCTGTTTGCGAAGAAGTAACTCTCGGACAACTAAATTATAAAAACTCAAAATATGTTCTTGAGATATTAAACCATTCAGCACTTGGATGCATGAACGGTGAGTATTCGGCAATGATTACTTGTCCTCTTCATAAAGGAATCATCAACCAAGCAGGATATAAGTTCTCTGGACATACTGAATATCTGGCGGAATTGAGTGGAACTAAAAAGGTTGTGATGATGTTACTCAACAAACACATGAAAGTTGCTCTGGCAACCACTCATCTTCCACTCAAAGAAGTTGCTAATCACATAAATCGTGACTCTCTGACTGAAACGCTAAATATTCTCATTGAAGATATGCAGACAAAATTTAAGATATCAAAACCTAAAATTGCTGTTTGCGGACTCAATCCTCATGCCGGTGAAGATGGGCATCTGGGTATGGAAGAAATTGAAACCATCAACCCTCTCATAAAGGAACTTCAACAACTAGGTCATGATGTTTATGGAAGCATTCCAGCTGACAGTTTGTTCACACCTGAAAAACTAAAAAAATATGATGCTGTTTTAGCCATGTATCATGACCAAGGATTAGCTCCGCTTAAATATGCCGGATTTGGTAAGTCTGTCAATATCACTTTAGGTTTACCATTTATCCGCACTAGCGTTGATCATGGAACAGCATTAGACATTGCCGGGAAAAATATTGCCTCCGCCGATAGTTTGCTGGAATCCATCAGACTCACGAGAAAGTTGGTCAATCATGTCTAACAAATACTCCGCCAAAAAGCGTTTCGGGCAGAACTTTCTCCAAGACCATAGCGTTATTGAGCGAATCATCAATGCTTTTGTTCCAAAAGAAAATGACACTATTTACGAAATCGGCCCGGGACAAGCGGCTCTGAGCAATCATTTGGTTGAGTATTGTAACCATGTTCAACTCGTCGAAATTGATGATGATTTAGTTCCGGCTTTGAAAGCTCAATTTGCAACCAAGCCTAATGTTACCATACTCCATCAAGACGCTTTGGAACTGGAGCTGACCGAACCCAATTGCCGAATCATCGGCAATCTTCCTTATAATGTTTCTACGCCTTTACTGATTCGTTTTCTGTATCAATCAGAAAACATCAGCGATATGCTATTTATGTTGCAAAAAGAAGTGGTAAAAAGAATCTGTGCAGAAGTTGGAACAAAAGCCTACGGGCGATTAAGTGTAATGTTGCAATATGCTTTTGATTGTGAAGAACTTTTTATCGTCAAACCGGAGTCCTTCCATCCGCAACCAAAAGTAGACTCTCAGATTGTACGTTTAGTAAAAAAGCAGGAAATTCCAATTGTTGATTTACAAAAAATGGAGAGTTTGGTTAAACAAGCATTTGGACAACGCCGAAAAACTATAAAAAATAATCTGAAAGGAATTTTGACTGATGATGATTTTGAGAAACTGGCAATCGACCCAAAACTACGTCCCGAATCAATTACTATAGAGGAGTATGTGAACATCACCAACTTGATCTCTGACTGAGTTGGTGATGTTCAAATAAGATAGCAGTTTAAGATTCTTTAGTAACCTTAGTGCTTACTTTTTTAGTTGCTTTCTTTGCAACTTTTTTTACCGCTGGCTTAGCTTCAGCAACGGCTTTTTTTGTTGCATCTTTGACATCCGCAACATAGTTTCCAGTTAATTTGGAAACTTCAGTAGCAAGCAATTCTACTTTTTTCAAAAGTGCTGTGATTTCTTCACTAGTTGGCACATCTAATTTTTGCAAAGTTTTTGCAACACGATTTTCAAAAATATTTTCCAACTTATCCCAACCTTGGCTCGCTTTTCCTTTCACTTGACTGACTTTGGATTTCACTTCCTTAGTCGCATTTTGGGAACTTTTCTTGATAACTTTCTCAAGACCTTTACCTTCATCAACCAATTTATTAAAGATTTTTACGCCTTCTTGTTGAGCTTTGGCGAACGCGCCCAAACCCGCTAACCAGATTTCATTGGCTGATTCCATGATATTTCCGGCTAAATTTGGTTTTTTAGTTGTTGTTTTTTTAGCTGTAGTTTTCTTAACTCCGGCTTTTTTATTCAATGTTTTTTTAACTGTCATTTATTTATCCTCGATTTTGATGTTGCCTATTAAATCTTATTTGTCTAGAGCAAACACACTATTTATTAATTCTATACAAAATATTTTTAACACTCCAGCTAAACATTCTTTTCGGAATTTTTTATAAAACATTAACATCACCTTAACTAACTAATAACTTATCAGAAACTAAAATATTCCCACCATTAGAACTTAATAGACTAGGAGACAATATGAAAAAAACTATATTACCAATAATTGCAATTTTTTCTGCAAGCCAATTATACGCTTCAGATTGGGAGGGATGTTATTTTGGTTTAAACGGAAGCTATGCCAATGGAGATAACAGAACCGTTAATACCTTATATCAAGGAGATTCAACCAGACACTATGCAGGGAGTGCAGACTCATCAGGAAGCACTTATGGTTTGCAGCTCGGTTGCGATATGGATTTGACTACAAACTGGGTTTTCGGAACAAAAATCACTGCCCAAAATGCGGATATTGATGGCAAACATGTTTTTGAAGGTGGTACCGGTTCGGAAAACTATTTTTGGTATAAATCCAAAGATTTATACACAATTACCGGTCGCATAGGCTATACCTTTAACGACTCTTCACTTCTCTATTTCCAAGGAGGATGGGCGCAATCCAAGCAAGTTTATAATGATGTTGACCCAACTTGGACTCCACCAATTGATTTTTACAAAAGTAAAAATCTAACAGGTTGGACTGTAGGTCTCGGACTTGAACATAAATTCAATGAAAATTTCTCACTATTTGGAGAATTCAATCGTTTAGACTTTGGAACAGAAGGAAATATACTTTTTGAAGACAGAGGAAATATTGGAATTGATGATTATACTGTAGAGGTAGAACAAAGCATGAATAATTTTGTTGTTGGTGTTAACTACCATTTTTAAACCAGTCTTTGAAAGTCCAACTCAATCGTTGGACTTTCATTTCAACTTTACTTATCAACCAGCCATTCAATAATATCCGTCAGAATACTGGAGCGATTGGATATATCATAGCTTTTAGTATAAATTGCTGTTTGCTTTTCAGCATGAACTTTAGCTTTTGCTTTTGTGACTTCCTGTTTGGCTTTCCTGGCTGCTTTTTGCTGTTGTTGAAGTAATTGTCCGGAGCGAATATATTGAAGCACTTCATCCAATTCATGAATATCAAACCAGATTCCGTGTTTGCTGCAAACATCAACGACAATACCGCTGGCTTGAGCGTAATTTCTGCGGTTCATTAATTGTTGGCATTGTGGACATTGTCGATAGAACTTCGTCGGTGTTTCACGGGACTGAGCAGAATGCTGAATATTAGATTCCTTGACGCCGCTTTCAACACCTGATGCCACTTCATTTTGTGCTTTACGTTCCAAATGTTTGAAAACATCCGCAGTAATCCATAAACCGGCACAATGAGAACATTCTTTCATACTAAATGCATGAGAGTCCATCTTTCGTGAATGCAACTTTACGTTATCGCAAACCGGGCAATCCATATCTGTTTTATCAAATTCCACATCTTCAGATGCAATTGGAGTTGCACAGGAATGACAAAACTTGGCTTTTGAGCATATCCGGGTCATACAGTGCGGACAAATAGTATTTAAGTCTCTTTCGTGAATGGTAAAACTCGATCCGCAATAGCTGCAAAATGGCTCTCTGTCTTTACCACGAGCTCCGCCACAAGATGAACAACGCACAACTGCTGCATCATGGATTCTTACTGATGGGACTGTTAGGGTATTTCCACAAAAGCAATGAAACTTCTCTCCGACTCTGCCTTCGTGAACTTTATATTGATGTTTACAAACATTGCATTCAATGATGATATTAGTCATAGGGGTTCGGTATATTGAGTTTTGCTAAAAGTTTTATTTCAAGGGATTCCATTTCTTCGGCTTGCTGTTCATCAACATGATCATATCCGAGCAAATGCAAACACCCGTGAATCGTCATGTGTGCCCAATGATTTAATAATGGTTTGTTTTGCTCAATCGCTTCTTTTTCAACCACATCAGCACAAATTGCTAAGTCACCTACGAGTTCACTTTCCACACATTCAGGTAATTCTAAAGGAAACGATAAAACATTGGTTGGTTTGTCTTTGTGACGATAAGTGTTATTGAGTTCTTGACTGGTTTGTTCGTCAACAATTTCAATACTCACCTCAAAAAATTTTCCATGTTCCTCAATAACAGTTTCAACCCACAAGCTAAAATGGCTCTCTTCAGGAACAGAGCTCGACTTAGAGTCATTATTGAATAAAACAGATTTCAGCATTTATATCAAAAAGGAAATTAATATCTCGATTATACCAAACGGTAAAATTTACTCCAATAAAGTTATCAATCAGATTTTATTTAATAGAGTAAAGAAGCCGAATATGTTCAGCTTCTTTGAGAGAGCTTATTTCTTTCCAAATAAATTTTTGAATAGAGATTTTTTAGATTTGTTTTGTTTTTCCTTTTCAGCTTTTTGCTTTTCTGCTTGAATTCGTGCCTCTTCCTGAGCTTTGTGGTGCTCTTCCAACCTTTTTGCAAGTTCCAGTTTTTCCCTGATTTTGGTAATGGCTTGATCACTAATTTTCTCGGTATAAAGTTCTGGATTTTTCCCAAGAATATATTTTGCCAAGCCATCCATGTATTGCTCATTGATATTTTTGATATCTAGTCTTTTTATACGGTTAGAACTGCTACCGATATTGATATACTGAATGAAAAAATCTTTTTCATCTCTCAGTATAATTTTAAAAATTGAAGGAATCCTCGTATTAATCTCAACTAAAAAACCATGTTCAGGAGCTTTTTTAACGCTGGATAAAATACTGCTGTCTTTGCTGAGTTTTTGTTTCAGAATCTCAGCAGAGCGCATATCGTTACGACTCACTTGAACACCTTGTTTCAAGACTGTATTGAATTTAAGTTCCAGCTTGAGCTCATTGCCAGCTCCGGCGCGTTTAATTTCATAAGGTCCACAAATTTGACACTCTCTTTTTGTGTCCAATGATATCAAACTGAATTCGGAATCAAACTTCTTATCTTCTTTTTGCAGAATTGATGTGAAATGCTGAAAGTATTTGAAACAACTTTCCCATAATTGACGATTATCACCTTTCGGCTGTTCGTTATTGTTTTCGTCGTTATTACTGGCTAATTCGTCTAAAAAACTCATCTCTTTCTGTACTTGTTAGTTTTTCCTGCAAACAACGCGCGAGTAACCCAATCGGGTAATGCACTACTCATCGCAGCTATAGTTCTGTTTATTTTACCATTAACTTTTACCGGCTGATTCTTTTCAACGGCAATTATTCCTTGTTTTACCACATCTTTGCTTTTCATCCACATAAATTTCGGCAATTGTGACACCATTTGTCTGGTGCCATTCACATCGTGAAACTCTGTATATGTAAAACCCGGACATAAAGCGGTTACATGAACTCCTTTGTCTTTTCCTTCCAAATTCAAACTGTGTGAAAATCGAATCAAAAAGGACTTAGTTGCACCATACAAAGTATGTCCTGCTGTTGGTGGTGCGAAACCTGCCAGAGAAGCCACATTGATAATTCTACCATATTCGTTTTCAAGCATTTGAGGGTAAAACAAATGGCAAAGCTCAACAACGCTATTGAGCATCACTTGCAATGAATCTTTATGCGTTTTCCAATCACTTTTTTCAAAATCACCTGGCACTCCGTAACCGGCATTATTGACCAGCATAGCAATATTCAATTTCTCACGATTGCAAAAATCATAAATTTTCTGCGGTTGTAACTCCTCTGACAAATCGGCTATATAATATCGGGCATCAATGCCATATTTTGTGATTAAATCCTCAGAAATTTCCTTTAATGACTCTTCTCTGCGTGCTATTAACAATAAATTCCAACCACTTTCAGCGAGTTGATAGGCAAACTCCTTGCCAATACCGGCTGAAGCTCCTGTGATTAAAGCATATCTTTTCATAAATTCTTATTTAGATTTTCTATTTGAGATATTATTACATAAAATAGCGCCCCATGCAGAAAACAATTCAACAAAACAAAGACACTCTTTTCGAAAAACAGTTTGAGTCTGTCAAAGCATTTGCTTTTGATGAACAAGTTGCTGAAGTTTTTAGTGATATGATTCAACGCTCTGTTCCCGGCTATGAAACCATATTAAAGTCAATTGCTATGTTTGCGATGAAATACTCACAGGAAAACAGCAACATTTATGATTTAGGTTGTTCCTTAGGAGCTGTTTCGGTCACAATTGCCAAAGCGATTGAGAAAAAAAATTACACGATTCACGCCATTGACACATCTGTATCAATGATAAAAAGATGTCAGGCGATTGTGAATAAAGAAAACCTGGATGAACAAATAGTAGTTCATCAGGATGATATTCTGAATCATAAAATAGAAAATGCTTCGGTCATTGTGAGTAATTTTACTTTACAATTTCTACCTCAAAATCAACGACAAAAAGTCATTGAGAATATATTTTCAGGATTAAATAACGGAGGTATCTTTATACTCTCAGAAAAAGTTTCCGGTTGTAACGCAACGGATGATTTTATGATTGATCATTATCATGCTTATAAAAAAATCAATGGTTATTCGAACAAGGAAATTCAACAAAAAAGGCAAGCATTGAAAGATGTATTAGTACCCGACTCTGAAGATGAAATCTTTCAACGTCTTTCTGATGTGGGTTTCAAAAGCATATTCAAATGGTTTCAATGTTTTAACTTTTCATCATTTATTGCTATCAAATAAACTTTATTCATGATTCATCTATACGATTCATTTTGGTCGAAACTGTCAGAAATTGAAATTGATCCTTATGGCATAGAAAAACTCAAAAAGTTTACCGAAGATAAACTCATTAACCCCATCTCGGGAGATTTTCCACGCTGGCATGATGCTTATAAGAATCTTCCCGAAATAGAAAGCATTGAGCATTGTGAAATCTCCGATGCAATTGAATGCACTGCAAAAAATTTAGATAACTCTATTTTATCGCAGGTGAATGAGTGCTATAAACAACTCATTCCTTGGCGAAAAGGTCCTTTTGATATGTTTTCCACATACATTGATTCGGAGTGGCAATCATTTATGAAGTGGCAAAGGATTGAAAAACATTTACCGGATATGAGATACAAGACTATTTTAGATGTCGGTAGCGGAAATGGATTCTATATGTTTAAAATGCTTAAACATAACCCAAAATTGGTAATGGGAATTGATCCGGGAATTTTACAAATCATTCAATTCTGGAGCATTGAAAAATACATCAATAGTGGATTTGCAGTTCTGCCAATAATAATGAATGACTTTCCGGAAGAAATAACCACTTTCGATATGGTTTTTTCGATGGGAGTTCTATATCACAGAAAATCACCTATTCAGCATTTAAAGCAACTTCACAACACACTGAAAACTAGTGGAGAGTTGATTTTAGAAACATTGGTTGTTGATGGCAATGAATCGACTTGTCTGATTCCAACCGACCGATATGCTCAAATGCGGAATGTCTGGTTTTTACCATCTGTTTCAATGCTCGAAATCATGCTACAAAGAACCGGATTTACTAACATCAAATGTGTTGATGTATCAACCACAACGATAACTGAACAAAGAACCACCGAGTGGATGAAGTTTCATTCCCTGGCACAGTTTCTAAATAAAGATAAAACCCAAACCATTGAAGGCTACCCTCCTCCAACACGAGCGACTTTACTAGCTACAAAAAAATAGAAATTTGTTTCTCTGGAATTTATTTGTGAAATGGTGTATTGTATCGGAACATTAGAGTTGTTTTCCGAAATGTTCAAAACCTTAGCTAAGTTACTTTTTTTATTACTGATAAGTAATTTGGTTTATGCCCAAAACAATCTCAAATCTCCAAACTCAGTTTCCATTGGACTCACACACGCTCCACCAATGATCTACATCACAGATGGTAAAGAACCATCAGGGATGATTGTTGATTTTCTAAAAGAAATTGGTCAAAGAGAAAACTGGCAAATTCAATGGAAAACCGGAACTTGGTCTGAGATTTATGAAAAAGCCAGAACCGGCGAAATTGATATAATGACATTCATTGCCTTTTCGCAGGAAAGGATGAATTATTTTAACTTCTCGAAAGAAATTTTTATTACCGGTTGGGGGCAGGTCTATGTCAATGAAGATAATGATTTACGAAACGTTCTAGATTTTGACAATAAACCCATAGCAGTTGTTAAAGATGATATCCATTCGACTGGAATCCAGGAAATGTGTGAAAAATTCAAAGTGAATTGTTTGATAGAATATGTTGCCAATTACGACGTTGCCTTTGAGAAATTGGTCAATAATGAAGTTGCTGGTGCTGTTTCAGGAAGTATCGTTGGTGTTACCTATGAAAGAAAATACGATATTGTACGTTCTTCAGTCATGTTTAATCCCACAAATGCCCATTTTGCTGTCTCCAAGAATAACGGTAATACAAAACTCTTAGATGCAATTGATTCCTATATGCGATCGTGGAAAGATGATCCTTTATCTCCTTATACCAAACTAAGAAATAAATGGTTGAGTACCTCTCAAGGAATAATCATTCCAACGTGGATTAAATATGGTTTTGCGATTGCTGTACTGTTAGTTATAGCTTTTCTGATAAATTTGTACTATCTCAAACGTCAAATCAGAAAGCACACTCATCAGCACATTAACCAAAGTAAACAGCTGAAACAAATTATTAATCTGGTTCCGCATATTATTTATGTAAAAGATGAAGCTGAGAATTTCAATCTCGTTAATAATAATGCAGCCGACTTTTTTGATGTAAAATCGGATGATGCCACTCCAATCCCTAAACCCCGGAAGGATAATCCAAGTTTTACTGATTTTTTTGAAGGCGATGAGAGGTTAATTGAACAAGGGAAAAGAACGGTATTTAAAGAAATTACAACATACAAAAATGGCGAGAAGAAAGTCTTTAATCTATCTAAAGTTCCATTATTAACAGAAGATGATGTTCCAGCTGTACTCACTGTTGCCGTCGATGTTTCCGAAGAGAAAAAATACCTGGAAAAAATTAACTACATGGCACATCACGATGAGTTGACACAGTTACCTAATCGCGAGTTATTAAAAAATCGTGTCGTTTTAGAGTTAAAACAGGAAGTGTCGAATAAGTATCAAAATGCCTTATTGTTCATCGACTTGGATTACTTTAAGAATGTGAATGACTCTTTGGGTCACGCTGCCGGAGATCAGCTCTTGAGAATTATTTCGGAGCGTTTAAAATCAATCGTCTCATCTAAGGATACAGTTGCCAGAATTGGGGGAGATGAGTTTATTTTATTATTAAAAACCGAGTATGAAAATTATTCAGACATCTATGAACACGCCAATGAAGTTGCACATTCAGCTTTGGAATCTTTAACAGAAAAAATTGTGATTAATCGTCATGATTTATTTATTACCGCAAGTATTGGAATCATTATTTTTCCTTATCATGCAAGGACTTACGAAGAGGTTATGCAAAAAGCAGATATTGCCATGTACCAGGCTAAAGCCCGTGGAAGAAATGGAATTGCTGTGTTTGAACCCAAAATGTATGAAGATATTTTAAGGCATCATCAATTGGTGTCTGACTTGCATAAGTCACTTGAGACAATGGATTTTTATATCCAATACCAACCACAAATGTCCGGAGCAAAAGCTGACTTCATCGGTTTGGAAGCACTGATTCGTTGGAACTCTGATAAAGAAAAGATTTACAGTACATCTGACTTTATTCGTGCAGCAGAAGAGAGCGGATTAATCATTCCAATCAGTTATTGGGTGATTGAGCAGGTTATCATTCAATTGCAAAAATGGTCAGAAACATACAAGCAACTTCCCTTTGTTACCATCAATATTTCAGTACTACAACTTCATGATGATGACATCGTAAAATATTTAAATTACCTATTACGAAAGTACAAAATTCCTCCTTCTCTCATTGAGCTCGAAATTACAGAGTCCGTACTCGTTGACAAAGTCAGAGAAACAGTAAATACACTCGAAAAGCTCAGAGATTTAGGAATACGTCTGGCAATTGATGATTTTGGAACCGGATATTCATCATTGAGTTATCTCAAAAAACTTCCTTTTGACAAATTAAAGATTGATTACTCATTTGTTAAAGATATTGTTGAAAACAGTGAAGCCAGAACCATCGTTAGAACAATCATCGGTATGGCTGAAGACTTATCATTAGAAGTTATAGCAGAAGGTGTCGAAACCAAAGAACAACACCACATGTTATTAGAAATGGGATGTGACAAGTTTCAGGGATATTATTTTGACAGACCGTTATTAGCTGATTATATTGAAGAAAAATACTTGGCTAATTCCAATTCTCGATAGCTAGTCAGTTCCTGTTATTTCACTAGTAGCTTCAACTTCGCCTTTATAAGTTGTGATTTTCACAATACTCCCAAACCAAGGGGAATCAAAGTAATGCAAACCATCTGCTTCCAGACGTCTTCTTTCTTCTAAAGAAAAAACCATATTGCTAATAGCTTTAGTATCAGCATCCTGAGCTAATCGAAAGAGATTGAGCAAATGTCCGAAATGCAGATACCGACCTTGTGAAAGAGCAACACTCCCAGTAACGCTGAAATCTGTATAATACATTTTAGATTCTTGTGAAAATTCGAGTGAATCTTTAAGTTCTCTGTTAAGAAAAATTCCAAAATGTTCGGAATCAATATTATTTTCTACAATTTTATTATTGTTTAAAACTGCGTCTTCTGATTCGGAAAACGGGGCTTCGTTCGTTTCATCTTGCTCAATCTCTAACATTATGTTGGATAACTTCACATATTGAGGGGCATCGAAAGGTGTTTCAGGTTGTCTCCATGCTTTGTGTAACAGAGGTACTATGTGGCTTTGATTCTGCAATCTCTCCCAAATCGGTAACAATTCGTACTGCTCCAGATTATGCTCAAACCATACCAGAACCTGTGTATCTTCCTCTTCAGAACCATCAATCGACACAGTTAATTCGGTGTTGTTATTTAAATTTTCAGATTCATTAGATTCCTCTTTAACTTGAAAGCTTAAGTCTTCGGGTTTCATATCCAGTTCAATGGCATTGGAATCATCGAATATTGGTTTATTTGTATAAGTTTTGTTATTTGGTAAAGGGTTGAGGTAAGCAAATACGATTATTTCCACATCAAAAACTTTATTATCTTTAAGTGAAACATATCGGTAGCTAGGGATTTCCTGATGTTCATCAAGCAATGTTTCTTCACTATTGGATTCATCAGTTATTACTTGTGCCGAGGCATTGAGTCCTGCAAACAAGAAAAATGTCAGGAAAAACTTCATTATACTTCTTCCAATTGGTCGCTGGCAAAGCTGATATCGCAATTTTGAATCGCATCTTTGGCTTCCTGATTGACGGCATGCTCATACAATTCATAAATTTTGTCAGACGCTTTATCGCCTTCAAGCAACATCAAGCCATTTGCGTACTCAATTGAAGTGATTGGAATATTCGGAGTCAACTCGATTGATTTTTCAAAGTGTTCAATTGCAATAGATTTTTTTGCTCCATAAGTCAAACCACCAATCATTGAGCCTACTTTGTTAATAATTTCCGAATGATACAAGCCCAACGCTGTATGAGCTTCGGCATGATTAGGCTCAAGTTCTAAAGTTTTATCGAGATATCTTTTGACTTTACCGCCTAGTCCCTTGCTCAACGCTTTAGTGATAGAAATCCTCTGAGAATATCGACCAATAAGCAAAGCATTTACAAATTGAGCATTCGCACAATCTGGCAATGACTCAACAGCTTCCTCACAAAATTCCATAGCATCAGTCAGTAACTCCAATGCCAGATCTTCGTCCTCGCACAAATAGTCACAATAGGTAGCGACCGATTTCGCCAGAATAACAGCACCATGTTCAGCCAGCTCAAGACCTTTCTTTGCAGCACCTTCAAAATCCCCGTTATGATAATCCAACCAGGCGTCGGCTTGTTTTTTAAGAACAGACTCATCATATCCTTCCAAATTCAGAGGATATTGATAACAGTCACCTGCATGCAATTCATCCCACAATAGTTCTAAATCTTTTTGAGAATAGTCGAATTTGAAGTCATCAGGTAATTGTTCCCAGTTTGAAATTTTCATAGTTTTTTCCTGTTTTACAATCGAGTTGTCATTCTATCAGTAGTGAAAATATTGTAAAGCGAAATTCGTTAACGGTATATGACATCAAGTCGATACAAACAAATTAACAGTTATCAGCATCACAGCGATAAAAATAATCGACATCAAACTTCCCACACGCAAGAAGTCTTTAACTTTGTAACCGCCCGGTCCCATAATCAAAGCACTCACTTGATGAGTTGGTAATATAAAAGCATTGGAAGTTCCCAACGCAACAATTAAGGCATAAATAGCCGGGTTTCCACCAGTTTCCAATGCAATATTAATCGCTAAAGGAACCAGCAATACCGTTGCACCAACATTTGACATGACCAGTGAAAAAACAGTTGCCAATATAGCAATTGCCAACTGATAAATATACTGACTGACACTACCAAGGTGCGTAATCGTTTGCTGAGCGACCCAAGCCGCTGTTCCGGTGTGTTCCATTGCATATCCTAAAGGAATTAAACATGCAAGCAGGAAAACGGTCTTCCAGCTTACTGCACGATAGGCTTCATCAATATGAATCACTCCCGTAATTATCATCCCGATGGCACCGGTCAACAAGGCAATTGACAATTTCAACTTGGTGAAAATCACCAAACTCAATGCTACTGCGAAAAAGAATAAGGCGAATGGGACTTTTTGAGGTCTTTCTTGTTGTGTCGGGATATCTCCGACAACCGCAACATTTCGGCTTCGACTGATACCAGCCTGATCGCGCCAACCTCCGAAAATCACAAATGTATCACCCAACCTGAGCGTTAATGTGTGCATATATTCACCACGAAAAACTTCATCCGCTCTGGAAATCGCAATTACAGTAATTCCAAACTCCTGCCTGAAATGAAAATCTCCCAGCTGTTTACCCAGAAAACGAGAACCGGGAACAATGACTGCTTCTGAGAAACCGGCATTAGAAGCATTAAAGGTATGCTTGAATTGTTTGAAGCCATTTACAATCACTAGTTTATATTGCTCGGCAAACTGTGTAATTTGTTCCTCATCACCAAGAATTCCGAGGCTGTCACCCGACCAAATATAATGTTTTCTCGATGGAGACAATTTTGTATTTCCCTCAGAACTCAATGCCAAAACCTTGATGGTGTCATGCATCATAGTTTCAACTTCAAGAATAGTTTTACCAATTAACGGACTGTTTTTACCAACAAGTAGTTCCTTTTTAATATTTGGAATCCCATAGGTTTCTTTAAAATAGTCATTGGATTTGAGACCAGTATATTCATCCATTTTCACACTGTTGGGTAAAAGATGTTTTCCAATCAATAAGAAATACAAAATCCCAACCGTAAGTAGTGCGATTCCAATCGGGGTGACTGAAAACAAACCAAAAGAGTTTAAGGTTTCAGCTCCGGGAGGCAGTGAACGATTTGAGGTTTCTATCAAATCATTCAGTAAAATCAACGGTGATGAACCAACCATAGTCACTGTTCCGCCCAAAATCGCACAAAATCCCATCGGCATTAGCAAACGACTGAGAGGAATTTTAGTTTGTCCGGAAATTCGATTGAGAACTGGTAAAAATAATGCTGTTGCGCCTACATTTTGCATAAACCCGGAAATCGTTCCTACCGTTCCCGAGACTACAGGAATCACAGAGTTTTCAGATTTTCCGCCGATTTTCATAATAAAACCGGCAACTTTATTCATCACACCGGTCCGATCCAATCCAGCTCCGAGAATCATAACCGCAATAATTGACAACACAGCATTGGAAGCAAAACCATCAAATAAGTGCGTATCGGGAACCAATCCGGCCAAACCCAACATAACCAAAATCAAAATTGCAGCGACATCAATACGAATGACTTCTGTTACAAAAAGGATAATCGTGTAACCAAGAATGGCTA